>Ga0209634_1000017_pt1 | contig 269057 bp, 191 predicted proteins | sample LinPmetageLP40_FD_184043 | JGI IMG/M metagenome (GOLD analysis project Ga0209634, IMG submission 184043) | Marine viral communities from the Pacific Ocean - LP-40 (SPAdes) (version 2) | ecosystem: Environmental > Aquatic > Marine > Oceanic | place: Pacific Ocean | collected 2010-08-26
GTTCTTTGATTGCTTCCAATACCACTTTGGTCTTGAATTTTGAAGTGTACTTCTTTCGTGTCATATCAGTAAATTTAGTTGTCAAATTAGAACTAAACTCACTGTCCCGTTTTTTGGGGAACCATCACCAAACCATGTATTTGAGCTTCACTGTTGCACCTTGGACAGCACAGGAAGCTGCGATCTAACTGTTTATCAACTTAAGTTTTACGTGCTCAATGACTCATTGATAACCTCGGAAAGCAATACATATTTGCAACTATCGAACGGTATAGTCTCGATTAATGGAACTTTTGACTCAACATCACTAAATCTTCGGTTTTCCACGGACAACTTTGGAACGTTTAAGAAGGAATACGACAACTATTCTTCTAACCTAGGCGAACGAGGAACTGGAATAACTGGGATGTCAAAAGATACGGCTAATATCCGACTCATGATTTGGAAACAACCTGCAAAATTCGAATACAAATTCACGAAAAAATTTCAACAATGTCTAACGAACTAAAAAGCTGGTAACAAACGTAGTTGTTGCACAACCCCTCCAAAATCTAAACAAGATCGGTAGACTCTTCCTGTCCTTGTGGAAGTTGCCTCCAACCGAGATAGCAGGGGGCTATGATGATTCCCTTACGGGGCCTACACCCCTATAGCCGATAATGGTTTGTTCATGATTTAAAAACTGCTAGATTTGGTAACGTTATAAGGCCATAACAACCATTGGTGGTTGTTAGGCCTGTTGTTGTAGTGCATGAACGCATCGCATACATTTTCCCAAACTTAAAAGATCAACTTGATACTAACGGAACTTCAAATTCAAAAGCTCTATAAGATTGCCAGTTTGGTAACAATTGGGCTTGGTTTAGTATTCATAGCTATTCCAAGTGCAACACTCGAACTAACCGAACGAATTTGGCCTGCTATTTTGCTGAACATCGGATTTCATCTATTCTTTCAAGTCATAAGCAGGATGCCCGCAGGAATGAACAGACTATTCCAAACTCAGGACTCAATAATCAAAACGCTCGGTCCTTTAATGCTCAAAATATGGGTTATAACCGCCATTGGATTTACGATTCTGGCAACATTTTTCATTATTCTCAGAGCATTCTCGGATTCGAACTATCAAATACTGCTTGTAATACCGATTTTCTTTGCCATAGTTATCGCGGCAATATCCTCGTGGAACAAAATTACAGAATGAACAAAATCCAATCCCAAATAGGACAAGCCAAAGTGCTGGCATATGTAACATTGACGGAACGGCATGAAGCAACTGGCAATACGAGACACCATGTTGACGGTCAACTTCTAGAGGGTTTTCATGGATTGGCGATTTGCAAATACTCGGAAGATCCCGGTTACTATCTCTTCTATTGCGACGAGAACTGGATCGAACGAACGGATACCTATCACAATACTATTGAAGATGCTAAGGAACAAGCTGAATTTGAGTTCAAAGGAACAATTCAGACTGGGAACAAGGATAAACGCACTACAACAACCGTAGCTGTTGCACAACCCCTCCAAAATCTAAACAAGATCGGTAGACTCCTCCTGTCCTTGTTGAAGTTGCCTCCAACCGAGATAGCAGGGGGCATATACCCCTATAGCCGATAATGGTTTGTTCAGGATTTAAAAACGGTTAGATTTGGTAACGTTATAAGGTCATAACAACCATTGGTGGTTGTTAGGCCTGTTGTTATGTGCCACTACTTCGCTATGGACATAGAATTATCACAAAAATTTGAGAACTTCATCAGGGGAAAAACAAAAATTGAAGATTTTGAAAGCTGGGTCTATACGAACGAACAACTTGAAAATCAGCTATCCCCAGAAGTATATACAGAACTAATCTCACTTAACTTCCATGAACCTTCTGCTCGACTTGAAGTAACTAAGCTTGTTAAGGACGAAATCGACTATGGTAGATTGCACACTGCATCTTTAATTGCCCTTTTAGACAAACTCATCCAGCGAGAAGGAGAAGTAGTAGACCTACTCTATCAAGTTTATGACTTTATGAACCTTGGTTACAATTTCCTTGGTCGACTCAATATCTTTGGAAACTTTGGCGAACAAGGCAAGTCTGTCGTTTTACTGATAGATGAAACAATGGACGAACAGACTAAGTGGGATAAAATAGTCTATCATGAGCCAGACTTAGTAAGAGAACTAATCATTCTTCGAGACAAAATTTCAACTGGACGAATTTTCTTGACAGGAGAAAGTTACTCGAACAAATACCTAGGTGAACAATTTGAATTTGTAGAAAAGGAGGCAGATAACATACGTAGCTGTTGCACAACCCCTCCAAAATCTAAACAAGATCGGTAGACTCTTCTGTCCTTGTTGAAGTTGCCTCCAACCGAGATAGCAGGGGCCTACACCCCTATAGCCGATAATGGTTTGTTTGAGATTTAAAAACGGTTAGATTTGGTAGAAGGGGCTGGCAGCCAGGGGGGTTGTTGGCCTGTTGTTATGCGTCATTAGCTCACTGCATATTCATGAACTCAAGAGAACTTTTTCTTAACTCAGAACTTCGAACAGGTGGTTTTTATGAACTAGCACTTCAAGTATGCCCGAGCCTGAACAACGAACCAATTCAATTGTACACAGACTTCATCTGGCAACTGGATAACGTGGAAGGTCCTTTTGACAGTAACTTTGAATTGATCACGACAGATCTGGCCAACATCGAACACAGAGGAATTGTGAATCTCGATGGTAATGTAATTCCCTTCATGACCTATAATGTTCGTGAAGAAGAACCCCTGGAAACTGGGTTCAACTGGTTTGACATCTGTTTTTATACAGCAGCCATTGAACAAATATTTGGGGACGAATATCAGACTTGGACTGAACAACCAAAAGTACCGAACGAACTAAGCAAGTTCATGAATCTTTGTGCATCTGAACTCTATAAAATTTATCCATTCGAGCTGGCATTGATCGATTTCGAAACTTCTGGGCAATATTACATTGACGATCTAAACAAAGACCTTGAAGCCCCATTTAGACCCAAATTCTACATAGGAACTGCGAATAGAAACAAGATCAGCGAGTCAAATATGAAGTTTGTCACTTTTATCGAGGAACTCTGAACTGAAAGGAAGACGCTAACAAACGTAGCTGTTGCACAACCCCTCCAAAATCTAAACAAGATCGGTAGACTCCTCCTGTCCTTGTGGAAGTTGCCTCCAACCGAGATAGCAGGGGGCCTACACCCCTATAGCCAATAATGGTTTGTTCAGGATTTAAAAACGGTTAGATTTGGTAGAGGCGGCTGGCAGCCAGGGTGGTTGTTGGCGGTAATATGAAGACCGAAAATCAATAAAGTAGCAAATGACAAAAAACGAATGGCAACAATTGTATTCCATTTTGGATAGAATTCTTTCAGATTTCGAAAGTGCTTATTATCAATACAAAAATGGGAAAAATCTAAAAATTAGATCAGCAGGTGGACGTGAGGTTGATAGTGCAATAATTACAGCGGATATGAACATAAGAAAGTATTATGAAGCCTACAAATTGCTCACTGGGATTGAGGGATCAGATTATAGTCGAGCCATAAATTATGATGAATTCAAACAAGCTAGATATTTCGGGGGCGATTTGTCGAAATTTTTAGAGAGAATAAAAGAGGAAATTGAAAGCACAGAATGAAAATTAAATACTTGGTCAATTGAAAAAGGTAAAAGTTAAGCCATTCGGAGTTTTTAGAGTCACTGATGATGTAATTGAATCAGTTGAAAAAAATCTTGATCCAGAAAGAATACCTGAAAAAGTAATCAAAAAGGCTATAAGTAAACTCAAGCCAAAAGACTCAAAACACTTTATCGCAATTGTACCGGAAACAAAGGAGCTATTTTCATTCATACCAATAATCGAAAATGATGAGTTGTTTGCTTCCAAATTTCCTGATCCAATACAGCTCTATTTTTCTTTAGCATATTCAAATTTTCAGTTCGCGAAGAAAACTCGACACAATATTACTTTTCAGAAAGGGCAAGGGCGAGGAATGAATTTCGTTAATGACTATTTGTACAATTGGCACCTACAATATAAGATCAGTACAATAATATTTCTCCATTCCACAGTCGAAGCATTTATCAATTATTTGATGCCGGAAGATTTCATCTATAGAAATGAATATAAAGCTAAAAAAGCTGATAAGTTTCTCAAGCAGATTAAAGAATATAACAAAGAACAAACGGAAAGATATATCCTGTTTAAAGAGAAGCTTTCTGATGTAATTCCACAATTGACCAAAATCGATTTTCAAAAAAATCATCAAAAAATATATGACAAACTACTAAACCTGAATGGTTTAAGAAATGATATCATTCACCTAAGATCAAAGGTTGACAAAAACTTTCAACACTTTCATAAAGTATTTGAACAGGTATTGAATGTTGACCTATTTGAATTTGTAGAATCTGTTAAAGATTTCATCAACAAGATTAAGCCAGACTTCATTGAAATTGAGGAAGTGAAAGTTGAAGAAAACCCAACATTCAGATTTGAACTGGAAAATCATACCGCATTTGGTATTGATATTTCAATTTTTCTCAAAATTTTGGATACCCCAACAGAAGTAGTAATTCTGAATATACCTAAAACACTAAAGGATGAAAAGTTCCAGTCATCAATGAATTGGGTCATGCAAAACCTAGATATCATGGCAAAACAACAGCTTATTTATTTTCCCACTGTGAATAGCGAATTTGAAGACAGGGTAGAAATTGAGATAAGAAAAACAGATAAGAAGTTAGGCATTGACCCAATATGGTCAGAATTAAGACAACCGCTAACAAACGATAAACGCAATGAGCAAAAATAATCATTTGCTAACTTCATCGCGACCCGCCCGCGGAAGGGCACCTTCTGATGCTTCACTGCTTTTGGTCCCGATAGCTATCGGGACCTATGGTTCTGGATTTTTACTTTAGGAACGCAGTTATTCAGTGATTTCTATGGTTTGAAACAAGTCATTCCATCCGGTATGGCCGTCCCAAACATTTTCATTGGCCAGGCGCACCGAATATTCCGGTCTTTCGGCAATTGACTCAAACTGATCAGCTATATGAAGGTGTAGCGCATACGTGCCTGCAGGTACATCTGACAGGTCTATGGTTTCTGCAATGTTGAATGACGCTCCTGGCCGGGCTTTGCGGATATCCACATCCAAAACCATGCGCACCGGGTCTCCGGACGCAGGGGATAGCACCAGCGATACCGTCTTGTGATTGTATATGGGTGCCCATCCATGGTTGTACAAATAGAGGGCGATATCCAGTGGCGTGGATTTTGACACCACAGTATCTATGGTTGTAGAGTCCAGGGCCAGCCGGTAGCCCATATCCTGTTCAAACTCTTCAAAACAACCTTCACTTTTCCATCCGTCAATAATGGGTTTGTACCAATCCAGGTTGAGATAGCTCCATTTGAGTAAAGACATGGTCTCACGGGCTTCCTGACAGTCAGCTGCATCCACTCCGGAGGGAGGGCAGGTTTCACCACCAGTGGGCACATAAAATGCCTCCTGGCTGATGTAGTTTTTATCTGTGTTGGGGTTGTCGTAGGTGCCATAGTCATCATAGCTGGCCATGAAGCAATCATTGTGATGGCCTACACGCGCAATGTCTGCATCCGAATAGCCTACCTCATCGGTCATGGCAGTTTGCTCCCCAAATATGTCACGCTTTTGACGTGGGGTTCTGAGTTGTATTTTTATTTCTGAGGGGATTACTTCCAGTAGTTTCGTGACTATGCGCTTTTGATTGGCCAGGTCCGTCAGGTTGTTGGTGGAGCTATGCCATTCACCCCAGAGCCCTACGAAACCAGCATTAACAAAGGCGATTACGTCTGCATTGGCTTCAAATAAAGGTTGCAGTTGATCTAAATGCCTTTCCACCACCTCGATAGGTGCATCCGTGCCATCATCAGAGTTGTTGGTGTAAGCAAATCTCAGCACGCATTTTAACCCCGCCGATCTCAGGTTATCCATGTCGGTTTGTATCAGGTCAAGCTGTGCCTGACTGAGGTCAATTTGTTTGAATTTTTCGAAATAGTAGAGCCGCCAAACCAGGCTGATATTGTCATTTCGAAGGCTTTGAAGCGAGCTTTGAGCAAGGGGCGACCCTTCGGAGAATGCTGCGGTCAAATGTAAAAACCCTCTTTCGGGATTGGGAAAAGACTCCATTGACGGAGTGTAGTGAACCGTGTTTGAGATGTTGGTATCAGGGTTTGAAGCCGGTGAGGGATCCTTGTCTTTACAGCCCACCAGGATACTTAAAAGAAGCAGCATCGTGGGTAGAATTCTGTTGTATAAATTGGTCATGGTCTTTTTTTTAAAAGTTTAATTTCATTTGACTCTTCCTCTGTTGGTGTTGTCATCAACAGAAAGGTCAGCACTCGCCTGAATAAGGGGGTATCAATACTCCACCATTATCGCCCCGATTTCTCCCTGAATGTCGTGGGCCTTTGCTTTGATCACCAGCATATCCCCTTGCATTTCCCAGCGCAGGATGCTGATGGCGGGGTTGTTGCTCTCCACCTGCTCCGGCTCGCGGGAGCTTCGCAGTTTGAGCTCCTGGGTGCCGTACAGGCACAGGTCTATTTTGGTCAGGGCCTCGCGTACCGTCAGCTCGAAGATCGTGCAGGTGTCTTCATGCCAGATCACCTGCTGGAGGGGCGCAGTGCCTGTTTCGTACCTCAGCTCATAGGTCTTTTGCAGGAGCTGTGGCAGGTAGAGGTGGCCATAGCCCTCATGTTCGATATACGCCGGGATGGGCGCCCCATCGATGGTGGCTGCCGAGACATGCTCACCGGGCTTTAGGGGCACCTTCAGCACCATGTTGGCCGGGAAGTAACCGCGGTATACATGGTCCGGCATCTGGGTGTTATCAATCTGCACCACACCGGTGCTGCGTTCCGTTACCTTCGTGTAGGTATTGTAGAGCCATTGCGAATGCATCTGGGCCGTGTTTTTCGCGCAATATCGATCTCTGGTGGCTTGCACGGCCTGGTAGTAATCAGCCCAGCGCTGAGTGATGTCTTTTTGCGACTCACCTTCGGCTGCCAGCAGGTTGGGCCAGTGGGTTTCTATGTAGTCGGTGGGCTGCGCCTCCAGCGGCGTGGTGGGCAGCTTGCCCATTTCATACCAAAGGTTGCCGTAGTTGTAGCGGTTCATCACATGCACCCGGTGATCAAAACCGCCACCATTGGGTTCGGCAGGCGGGTTGCATTCGGGTATTTGTGTGAAATCAGTGTTGGCATAGCGCACGCCATAGTCACTCAGGATGCTTCCCGAGCTGTAAGGCCCCTCCGGGTCCCAGTGGTAGCTGTAGGCACAGGGCACAAAGCTTTCAGGAAACGAATGACCATTGTCCTGCGAGAGTCCGTATTGCTTCAGGATGCGGATGTAGCATTCCACATGGGTGCGAATCTCTTCCTCCGGCCAGGGGTGATGATCCACGGTGTTGTACCATTCGGCACGTCTGCGTTTTCCGGCTTCCGGCCAAAACTCATGTCCTACTCCATGCAGTCCAAACTCAAGGTGGGCAGCTTCCTTCTTGACAAATTCCATGATGTCCAACTGCAAGTCGGAGATGAGTGCGTCATTGTTCCACTTTTCACGCATGTGGGTGGTGGTAGGGTAGGCGCCTAGGAAGTTTTCCCGGTCCATCTCACTCAGGATGAACAGCCCCTGCAGGCGAACACCTGCTTTTTTAGCCAGGTCCACCACCGCCTCATAGTCCTTCAGGGTGATGTTTCTGTTCATGCCCAGCCGGTAGGGCCCGTAGCCACTTTCTCCGTCATTCTGGCCGTTGATCCAGCCCAGGTCGTCTATAGCGATAGCAAAAGGTCTAGGGAAAATGATCTGCATGGATTATTTCGGATAGGCTTCAATTAAAATAAAATTGCTGAATTTCAGCTTCAATTCAGGTGCTTCTTTGGTGACCGTGCCTAAAGAAACCTCGTGGAAGTAGTCGTTGATCACATAAGTGTCTGCTGTCAGTCCGCGAAGGGTCACCGGTCCGTCCCACGCTGCGGCATAGAAGGCATAGTGGAGCGTGTCTCCCTTTTGGATCACGTGTGCTTCCGGCAGGTCATACCCTATGTCGTACAAGCCGCCCAGGTAAGTTTCTTTGGAGAGCATTTTTTGGTTGTAAAGGTCAAACCACTGAGCCCACACGCGCTCCTTTTCGGGGGTGAGCAGATAGCTCGCCGAGGCAGTAGGATTGTCTGCAGGCCAGGTGAATTTGGTGCCCAGCACGGCGCCCACTCCAAATGAGCTGGCAAAGTCATTGCCGCCATCGCTCAGCTCCACATGATCGCCGTAGTAGGCCGTTTGCGGAATCAGGGCCTTGTAAGTTTTGCCTTTCAGGCGAATCTGCCAGGAGGAGGTAGGGTCTGAGGACACCGCCTGATTCATATGTGGCATATTGAAAAATGACATACAAGTACCACAGGGGCAGTTTTCAACCACTGCATCGGGTTTGATGCCACGGGCTTGCTCATAAATAATCTTGAAGAACTCGGGGAGTTTTTCGGGTGCCAATGTCGGGTCTTCCAGCCCGCTGAGCGGGTTGTGATCCGGGGCCACAGCATTCATATGCTGGCCGTCCATTTTTAGTCCGTCAAAGTCCCATTCATTCAGAAACAGGTCGACGACTTCCTGCGTGTGGGCTATGGTCTTGGCATGGGTGGGCGAGAGGTAGTAGGCATCCCACCAGGTGATGTATTGTGGTGCCCAGTCTTCAAGGTAGAGTCGCATATCGGGGTGGTTGGTCAGGAGCTTGCTGCCCGGGTCGGCGGCCAGGGGTGCCCACCACAGTTTGGCTTTCAGTCCATGACTGTGAATGGTTTTCACCAGGTCCTTCATTTGTTCGTCGCCACCAGGAAACTTCTGTTGGTTGGTATGCCAGTCTCCCTCTGCCTGCTGAAATCCATCATCCAGCACGGCCCATTTGATCCCCAGGGCTTTCACTTTCGGTAAGGTGCCCAGCACTTCTGCGAGGGTAAAATCCCGCTCATATCCCCAGGCACACCAGATGGGCTCAAAGGCCGCTGGCTCTGCCGGTGGAAGGCTGATGCCCTTGGCCTGCATCACCTCGGAGTATTGTTGTAAGCCGTTGTAATAATCCCCGGAGTGCAGCATCACGAAAGTTTCGAGTGTCTGGAGCGTATCTCCAGGCGCCAGGTAGCTGGGGTAGTCAAAGTCCTCGCGTACACCTACCCGGAGCGATCGTTCGTTCACTTTCATCTCTGTGGGCAGCGACACCAGCTTGGGTGCGGTGGCCGTATGACCTATGGCGATGCCTGCGCTTCGGTTCCAGACGTCTGTGACGGGAATGCCCCCGCCATAGTCTGAGCTGTTCATGCCCAGGTAGTTGTCCTGATAAAAACCGGGATTCACCGGCTTGATCCAGTCTGCCCGTGCACCGGAGCTGCTCCCCTGAAAAGCCCAGAAAGGGGGTTCGTCCTGCGAAATGAGGTGGTAGCCATTGTTGACCCAGCTTTTGTAGGAAAGTGGCTGATCTGATTCATTTACGTAGCGCACTTGTGTGGTGATGAAGTTTGGGAAAGCTTCATAGACGGTCAGTACAAGCTGTTTGGTGATGCCTGTGGCTGTGTTTTTACCGGAAAAGGAATGCCTGACCCCTTCCCCAAGGGTGGTGGTGATGGATGTTTCTTCGTAGGCCGAAAGGTCAAAGTCAGTCAGCTTTTCTTCAGAGAGAATCAGATACTCAGTTGGCTGAAAGCCCTCCATCAGGTCTTTGGCGTCCGTTTTGGTGGATTGTAAAGACGTATGCAGTTGGTGGTTGACCCGCAAAGTGAGGTCACCGCTACTGATGATGGTCTCCTTTTCGGCACAAGACCATGATCCACTGATCGCCAGGAGGAGGAATGTCTTAGTCCAGTATTTTTTGAGCGTTTTCATAGTAGAGCTTTTTGAGGATGGAATCAGACAGGCCAAAGCCATAGAGCGGCCAGTGGTAGTTGAAGTATGCTGGCTGGTAGAAATGCTCATCTTCCGTTTCCAGGATTCTGAATACAATTTCATACATCTCAGGTTCGCTGCCCATGTCGGTACCAAAAAGGAGGCGATCCTGATATTGAGTGTAAAAGGCAGCCATAGTTCGTGGGATCGTGGCTGTTTCACCATAGCGGGCCGAGATGTCTGCATACAGGTTGGGGAAGCGGTCCAGAAGGCTGCCCAGTACGGATAGGTCTGCACTGCAGTTGGCAAAATGGCAGGCGATAAAAGTCGTACCGGGATTGGCCCTGAGGGCTTCTGCTAAGGTTCGGATTAAAGCTTCGTGCAGCAGGATGCCTTCCTGTTGCTGATCGATGCGCCATTTGAAGCCGTTCATGAGGCCGTCGTTGGTGGCGTCCATGGGTTCATACATCCAGGCGGGCTCAGCCACATGGATATTCACCGGCATGCCCAGTTCGCCGCATCGTTTTAGGAGCGGTTGCATTCTGGGATCGTTGATGTGCATCCCGTAGGCAGGCGTGGGATGCGAATAGGTGAGGCCCAGGCCTTTGTCTCCCAGTTCGCCTACGCCGATAGCTCCCAGGCTGTGGCATCGCTCCAGTTCTTTGATGGCCTTTTCCGTCCATCCCGGCTCATTGTAGCCCGTATAGTCAAATCCGCACCACAGCTGAAAGCGCTCCCCAAAAGCCCCATAAACCTCCCGCAGGCTGTCAAATTCCGCACCAGTGGCATAGGTGAGGATCATGGTTTGCTCGATTCCGGCACTATCCATGCTGATGATCCACCGCTGCAAATCAGCAGCCGTCAGTGCGTACGGGTGTGAGTGCATATCGATCACCGGGAAACGGGCCCTGGTAACTTTGCTTTCCGGAATATTGAAAATAGATCTGGGCTGGTAATCTTTGAGCAACAGGCTATCGGGAGATTGCGCCAGTAGCTGGCCCGAGATCATTGTCCAGAAAATGATCCATGCTGCCCGGCCCATATCAGCTGAAATTAATGACTTTGAGCTTTTCACTTACCAGGTCCGTAGCTGCCTGTGTCGCCTTTGGAAAGACTTTTCTCAGGTCAATTTCATCCGAATCGGCGAGGACTTCCTGAAGTTTCTTCATGAAAATGTTTTTGATCTCTGTGGCCAGGTTGATTTTGGTAATCCCTCTGCGGATGGATTCCTGTACCTGATCGTGAGGGATTCCCGAGCTGCCATGGAGTACCAGAGCGGCTGAGGTGGCTGCGTTGATTTCTGCAATCAGATCCAGCTGGAGTTTCGGCGTTTCTTTGTAGAATCCATGCGCCGAACCCACAGCTACCGCCAGGGCATTGATGCCGGTTTCTTCCACGAATCGACGGGCTTCATCTGGTTGGGTGTAGATCATGTCCTGTCCCTGTCCCAGCTTGGCGATGTAGCCGAGCTCCGCTTCCACATTGGCACCAAATTGCTCTGCATAGCGCACGATTTCCTGAGTGATTTTCACATTTTCAGCAAAAGGCTTCTCACTGGCATCGATCATCACAGAATCAAAACCGGCATCCAGACAGGCTTTCACCAGGTTGACATCTCCACCATGGTCCATATGGAGCCACGCCTGTACACCATACTGTGAGATGGCACTTTTGGCCATTTGAGCGGCCACTTCCAGGCCCATGTAGTGGAGAGAGCTCTCCGAAAGCTGGAGAATGAGCGCCGAATGGGTCTCTTTGGCCGCAGTGAGTACGGCTGACAAGGTCTCAAAATTGTAGAAATTGGTAGCCAGTAGGGCTTTGCCTTCTTTTTTATTCAGGGCTAGTTGATCCTGTAGTTTCATAGGTCGTTCAAATGGAAAATGAAAACCGCTCTTTGGCGATTGATTTTACTTTGTTAAGGTCTTGAAAGGCGGCGGTACCTCCGGCTTCTGTGGTATTCACGGCGCCCACCAGGTTGGCAAAGTCCAGGCAGGTTTGCAGGTCTTTGCCTTGTATGTACTGGGAGATAAAGCCGGCATCAAAGCTGTCGCCGGCACCAATGCAGTCTGCCACCTCTTTGTTGAGGTAAGCTGGCTTGCGGATGGTTTCCCCTTCGTGGTAGAGGATGGCGCCATTTTCTCCGTCTTTTACAGCTACGATATTGGCAAAGTCCCTGATGGCGTCTATGCCGTGATGTACCGAGTTGGTTTTGGTGAGGTGCTTCAGCTCCGATCGGTTGGGCAGGAAGACATCCACCACAGGCAAAAGCTCCTTCAGGTTGAGGTCCCACTGCTCTGCCGGATCCCACTGCGGATCCAGAGAGGTGGTGAGGCCAAATGACTTGGCTCGCTCCATGAGCTGTACCAGGTTCTTCTTCAGGTTGGGCTGCAGAAAGACTGAGCTCACGTGCAGGTGCCTGGCTTCCGTCAGGATGTCGTTGCGCACTTCTTTTTCTGTGAGGTGCTCCATCGCGCCGGGGTAAGTGACCATGGCACGGTCCATGTCATAGTTGAGTACCACGGTAGCGCCTGTCTGGTGGTCGTTTGTATGAACCAGAAATTGTGTGCCCACTCCTTTTTTTTTCAGGGAGGTTTCTACCAACTGACCAAACTGATCCTTGCCTATTTTGCCCACAAAGGCCACCTGAGCGCCCAGGGTAGCCAGATTGCTGGCGAAAATGGCCGAGCTGCTTCCCAATACCACCCGCAGGTCTTTCGAAAGCTTCTCTTTGCCTACCTCCGGGAAGCCATCGATCCGATTCAGGATAATGTCCACGTTGAGTTCACCTACCACTAATACATCGTACATCAGAGACTGTTTTTAAGGTAAATCATAAATATTCACACCCTGCACCACACGGGAGATGGCTCCACTGGTGGAGGGTTGGTCGGGCATCAGTCCCAGGCTCAGTGATTTGAAGAAGCCGAGCAGCTGACCCGGTACCACACCAGGCAAGGTCATAAAATCTTCTTCCAGATGCAATCCGTTTTGTGTGTGACTGATTTTGTAGCCCACCGGGATGTCGAAATCTATCCGTTCCGCAATCGCGACCATAGCGAGGGCTTTTTTGCCTTTGTCCATGGCAAACATTAAATCATGCTCATACTTGCTGGCATAGGTGCTGTTAGAAAGAATGAATACGATCAGTGTTTCATTATCCACTACGGCCTTTGGTCCGTGGCGAAAGCCGAGAAACGATTCGTGCTTGCAGATGATGCTGCCATCGGTGAGTTCCTGAAGTTTCAGCTGAGATTCTGTGGCCGTGCCCAGTAGAGGTCCTGACCCCAGAAAAACGGCTCTTTTGAATGGAAGGTCTGCGATTTCTTTGATTTCGTTGAGGTGATCGGTGAGGATGCCTTTGGCGTAATCGCTCGCCAGCTGCACCTGAGCCTTGAGCTCATCCAACTCATTGAGTCTGGAAAGGAGCAGGCCCGAAAGCAACATGCTGGTGTAGCTACTGGTCATGGCCAGGCTCTTGTCGTTTGTTTCTTTGGGCAGTAAAAGAATGTATTTCTTGTTTTTGGACTCATAAGTGGCCAGATCCCCATCGATGTTGCAGGTGATGATCAGATGGTGGCAGGTTTTACTGATGTTGTCTGCAAGTTTCACAGCGGCCTTACTCTCCGGGCTGTTGCCCGACCTTGCGAAAGAGATCAGGAGGATGCTTTCATTTTCAGATAAGTAATCATAAGGATGTGAAACCAAATGAGTGGTAGGGATGGCCGTTACATTGTGGTGAAGGTTTCGATAAAAAGTGCCTTCCAAAGATTCGCCTATGTAGGCACTGGTACCAGCTCCGGTCAGGATGATTTTATCATATTGATGATCCTGAATGAAGGAACTAAGTGCTTTTTGCTGATTTTTTATTAAGTCCCAAATTTTTAACCAAATCTCTGGCTGTTGACTGATTTCCCTGGCCGTGTCGATGGCGCCCAGTGACTTCAGATTCTCTATTTCTAGTCCTAAATATTGCATATATTCTATGGGATGAAATTCTTATGTAAGCTTTTATAATACCTGAAATCAAAAATAAAAATAAAACTTAAACTTTCAAATACTTATTTAATATGTTTTTAATCTTTTGAAAAGTTTCATTTGTTATTGAAGCTTGCTTTAGCATGCGAATATTTTCTATCTTGCTTTAAACCCATATCAAAATGCCTATCAATACCAGAAATTCAACCGTGTCTCGCAGAAATGAGATCTTAAATGCCATCAATAGTGAGGGGCAGGTCTATGTAGATGAGTTGAGTGCCAAATTTGGAGTGAGTGAAGTTACTATCCGCAACGATCTGGATCAACTGGAGCAGAAAAGCCTGCTGATCAGAGCGCGAGGTGGAGCGATGAAAATTGAGGGACGGGTAGGGGTAGATTACAATCTTTCAGAGAAAGATAAGATCAACTATCAGGAGAAAGTACGGATCGGAAGGGCTGCGGCAAAGCTGATCAAGAACTCGGAGATTGTCTTGATTGACTCTGGTACCACCACTGCGGAGATGGTGAAGAATCTCACGGAGATAGAGGACCTGACTGTGATCACCAATGCTTTGAATATTGCTACGCTTTTGATTAGCCACCCCGGGGTGAATCTGACCATTCCCGGAGGGTACCTACGAAAAAACTCCCAATCGCTGGTGGGGCCACTGGCAGAGCGGAGCCTTAAAAACTTTTATGTGGACAAGGCATTCCTGGGTGTAGATGGATTTGATACCAAAACAGGACTTTACACACCCAACATAGAGGAGGCTCACATCAATGAACTCATGATTGAGATCGCCAATGAAGTGATCCTCCTGGCTGATTCCAGTAAGTTCAAAAAGAAGAGCTTCGCCTTCATATGCCCGATCGATAAGATTGACATTGTGGTGACAGACGATAAGCTCTCTGATGATGACCGGAAGCGGCTGGAAGATGCCGGGGTAAAGGTGATTATTGCCTAATCTTATTTCCTCACAAACTTTAGTTGCTTGCTTCCCTCTGCGGTTTGAATGTGCAATACGTACATTCCGGCCCGCAGCATGCGCACGTCTATGCTTTTCTGGTAGTCACCTTTAGTGATCAGTGCCCCATCCAGGGAATAGATGGCAAATTGATCGTACAGCGTACTGATGAAAAGCCTGTCTTGCGTGGGATTGGGAAAGAGGACTGGAAGCTCCGGCTGGGTACTCAGCTGGATAACTCCAGTGGTGGCATGCACTGTTTCAGAGTATCCGGATGTTCCAAGTTCATTGTAGGACGCTATTCGATAATAGTAAGTCACCATGTTGGTGAGGTTGTCATCTCTGATGAGGCTCACAGAAGTATCGTAGGTCCCGATGAGGTCAAACGTTTCACCATCCTGAGATCGCTCCAGCGTATATCCGAGGCAGTTGGCACAGGCACTCCATGAAACCACCAGTCGTGTTTCGGGGAGTTCCGTAGAGTTTCTCACGGAAAAATCGCCGGGAATGGCCGGTGGTAGTGCTCTGTAAAGGTTGGTCGGCTGACCCTCGGAGTTTGATAAAAGCGCAGTGCCATTGTTGAGGGTGGCATAAATCCGCAGGTTTCGGTTATCCCCCAGGTTTTCCAGTGCATTGAGTGGTATGGACAGCTCGGTGGTTTTATCACCGGTTGCTTTGTTGATGCTGGCATTGGTGGTCGCCCATTGATTGGAAGAATACTCCGAAAGTCCATTCTCTGTCAGCTGATAATCCATTCCCGAAAGTGGGCCCGTGTTATCCTGAAATCCAGTAGAAAGATCATTGTCAGTATCCAGGTAGATGCTGTAGTCATTTGCTTCACCTTCCAGAAGTACAAAGGCACTCTGTGCCCCAAAAAAGACCCTTAGGACTTTGGCTTCAGCATCAGATACGGTGCTGCTCACTGGAGTAATGGTGTTCCAGTCTGATGATTCACCATCAATCACAATGGTGGGGTAGCTCTCCTCACTCAAGGTCAGGGTGATTTCAGCCGAAGGTGACGTGCTGCCTGTAGTGCTGCTCAGATAGTAGCGATACGTGTAATTGGTTCCCGGGGCAACATTCAGATCAAGAAAGTAATCCTGAGCTGCACTGATGGAAGCAATGGTTTCGAAAGATCCAGTACCTGTGGATCTTTCTATTACGCGCATCAGGTCGTTGCTCTGTCGGCCCCAATAGGTGAGAATGGCATTGTTGCTGGCAGCACCAAATATTTGGTCAGCGCCTTCCACCTCGATGGTGCTTTGTGTAAGTCTGGGGGTAAAGTAGTCCGAACCTGTATAATCTTCGGAGCTGTTGCTGGCTGAAATGGAAACAGTGCTGAGTAGGTTGTTGTACCCGGTTTCGCTGTCCCAGGTGCTTTCATTGGCCAAGCGGATGGCGTAGGCCGGGTTTTTGTAAAGTGAGGGATAAGGATCCGGCAGGTTGAGATAGAGTTGGTAATCACCATCGGCCATATCCATCGGAATGCCTGCCTCAAAGGTGAGGTTAAAGGCTTCATTAAGTGGCCAGAGTTTAATGTTTTCGTCCGGTTGTATGAGGTACTCTGCATCTGTGGTAGTGTTTTTTAAGATCACTTCAATCAACCGGGGATTATAGGGATTGCTGAAGCCATCGTTTTGCAGGGTCAGTGAAAAAGCAAATTTGCCACTTGGCTTGGTGGTGGTAGTGAAAGTGCCGGCGATCATTTTGAAGCGATAGCCCAGGCGGAGTTCTACCTCGTCAAAGCAGCCTTGATTGTCCCATTCGCTTAATACCTGACGGTTATAGTCAATGTTCAGGTAAGACCAATGAAACTGCTCCAGGTCCGAAAGACTGTTTTCGCAATCTGAGTAGGGGGAGGCCAGGGCGCATGTTTCACCGCCCATAGGCGTGAAGCGGGTTTCTTCCCGCAGGTAAGGCTTTTCTATTCCAGGGTTCACGTATGTGCCAAAGTCACTGGAGGAAGCGACAAAGCAGTCATTGTGATGACCCACCCTGCTGGCATAGCTACCAGCAAAAGCAGTGGTTTCGTTGAGTGGTTCCTGGCTGTCAAAAATTGTGAATTTATATCCCGGAGTTCTCAATTGGACCATTCGATCCTTCGGTAGGGCGTCCAGTAGGCTGTAGACCACCTGTCGTCGGTTTTCCCAGTCTTCGGCGCTGATTTGACCGGGAGAGTTTGCGAAATGGTCAGTGTAATACCACTCTCCCCATGTGCCGATAAATCCTGCCTGCATTACGGCAATCACATCTGCGTTTTCGCGAAGTACGGGTTTGAGCTGATCGATATGCGTTTGGACAAACTCGGGTCGCGCGTCGTTGTAGGGCGCCGTGGTTCCCTGCGAATAGGCAAATCTGACAATTACCTTGATTCCCGCTGATCTGGCGATAGCGAAATCCCGACGCATATTATTCAGGTAGTCACCTGAAATAGGACTTTCCCGAAAGTTCTCCAAGTAGAACACCCGCAGGATTTGCGTGATGCCCTCATTGGTTCGGTATCCTTTGAGTGTTTCGGTGTTCAGGTTTTCATACTGTCCGGTGTGTACTTCGGTATGATGATAGAAGCCTCTTTCCGGGTTAGCAATCACACTTTCGTCTGAAGTATAGGTGACCGTCTGGCTATAACCTGTGAGGGCAATGAATAGAAGTGAACAAGTAACTATTCTCTGAATCGGGGACATAGGATCTATTATAAAAAAGAGGCTATCTCAAAAGCCGATGAATGTTCGGTTACTCCTGAGACAGCCTCAAATATGAAAACTGGAAAAAATTATTTCAATGTATAAGTGAAGGCTGCAGAGGTTTCTTCGCCATAGCCAGCTGGAGCGTTTCCTAACCATGCCCAGTCAGAACCGGCGCCATCAGGAGCATCCACATCGATCAGGAAGAATTTCACAGATCCTGAAGCTGCGGCTGCAGGAGGGAATTCTGACAGATCCACTGAAAACTCGTAAGCTTTGTTAGCTCCTGCAGACTGTAACTCTATGGTCTTAAAGAAGTTGGCGCTAGGTGTAAGAGCAGTCCATGCCCAGGCAGTCTTGTCCTCACCAGCGGTAGCGTCATCGTAGTTGCCAAAGAACAACTCCGCTTCAACAGCACTCTGAGAAACGGCATAACCTTCTACCAAAATGTCGAATCCTGGAGTAGTAGGATACATCCATGAAGCAAAACCCGTAGCATCATCGTTATCGGAGTTCATGAATAGATCAATGAATCCGTTTGACGCAGAGGTGGTTTTCACATAGATGAAAAGCTTGTCATCCTCCAGGTTTTCTACTTTCACTTCCAGGAAAGATCCAGCCTGGCCATCACCATAAGTGGCCAGTGCGGGTACATCGTCCCAGTCACTAAGGTCACCATCAATTTGGATGTTGATCACTTCCAATACCTCACTTTTGTCATCCGAACCGGTTTCGTTGGTTACTGTGAGCTTAACGATATAGCTACCATTAGCTTCGTACGTATGTGAAGGGTTGAGGTCGGTAGATGTTGCGCCATCACCAAAATCCCATGTTTGTGTTTCCGCGTCAGTAGAAGCATTTACTACGGTTACTGTTTTGCCTTCAAGCGTGAAGGTGAAATCGGCCACAGGCAAAGGAGTCTTGGCTTCATCTTCACCACAAGAGAACAGACCAGCTAAGCCTGCTGTCAGGCCCAGAAGCATTAGTTTTTTAAAGGATTGAGTCTTCATTAGTTTTTAAGTTTTAAGGTTTAATACACTTCAATGTTTCCCTTCTATTAAATTAAATGATTTAAATAGGTTTCGAAAGTTATGTACTTTTAAAAACGAAAGCAAACGAAATATAAAAAAAGTTTATAGCTATTATTCATTTTATTATTGAGAGGCATCTTTCTTTTTATGATCAAATCATAAGGAAATGTTACTCTGAGATTAAATATATGGCTACTACAGCGAAGGCAATACCGACCAGTAGGGTGGTTTGTGGCCAAACAGCATAAATCAGTAGTGAAAGGATAATGGTAATCACCGGGGAGAGCCCGGTCATGGGTACCACGATGATCGCTTTGCCATAACGAAGGGCATACACCAGTGTGAGCGCGCCGATGGAGTTGAGGAAATGAATTAACAAAGCCATGCCACCACCGGAGAATCCATAATTGATCGCTGTGGCAGGGTCAGTCATGGCAAAGGCTACAGGACTCAGCGCCACTGCAGCGGTCATCATATAGAAAAAGATGCTTTCGGCTTTCATTCTTTCATTGGAGAACTTCATCACAAAGGCCTGCAGACCCCAAAGTACAAATACACAGGTGGAGAGCAGTAGCCATGCGTATCCCACCATGCTGGTGGTTTCTCCGTCGGAGTAGGACAGCAGAAATATGGCGATCAGGGCTGTGACTATACCTATATATTGTTTAGTCGTGGCATTTTCTTTCAAAATGGCCATGGACAGCACGATGGTGAGTACCGGATATAGGGAGACGATAGGAAAGATGATGTATGCGGGCCCTTCTCTCAGTGCCTGAAAGAGTAGTAACTGACCACCAGCTCCGGCTAGCCCTACAATGGAACCTAATACGATGGCTGAGAGGCTGGTGTCCAGCTTCCATCTGATGAGACGGAGGGCTACGAACGCGCAGGGGATCATGGTGATGGCCCAGGCAATGTAGCCCATGGTAGCCGGGAACCCGTTTTTTTCGGGGATTTCAATGATGGCTCCCCAAACTCCCCAGAAGATGGTGGTGACGAGCGCATAGAAAAACCAGGAATTTTTGATGGTCATATAAGGAGATAGTTAGTGTGAATTGAACTCATTAACATTGAATAATAGAAAGAAAAGACAAAATGTATAAATCTTAATGAAAGTAATTGAAAGTTAATTATTTATTTATTAATTTGCTTTTACGTTAAAAATAAGGAATTGAAAGTATCTAAAATATTCTCAAATGATTAAGCGATTTACTCTAAAGAAAGGTCTGGTGATTTCGGCATTGTTGTTTGTCTCGTTTTTGGCAGGCGCACAGTCGGTGATCAAAGGCAAAGTGATTGCTGAGGATGGTGAAGCCATTCCGGGAGCAACGGTGTTAATTGAAGGAGGCACTACAGGATCTATTACTGATCTGGATGGTAACTACACCATTCAGGCAGAGCCGGACGATGTGCTGATCTTTTCGTTTGTGGGCTTCGAGTCGCAGCGAGTGCCTGTGAATAATCAGTCCAGGATAGATATGACGATGACGGTGGATATCGCTGAACTGTCGGAAGTGGTCGTGATGGGGTATTCGGAGAAATCCAGAAGGGAGCTTACAGCTTCTGCCACTACCATTGGTGAGAAGGACCTGAAGAATGTCACCAGTTCGAATATTGAAAGCATGCTACAGGGCAAGGTGGCAGGTGTGAGTGTGACCACCAGCAGTGGCTCACCCGGGGAGCCTGCTGAGATCAGGATCAGAGGTGTAAACTCGCTCACTGCCGACAGGGCTCCGCTCGTGGTGGTAGATGGGATCATCGGGGGTACTTATCAGCCCAATGATGTAGCTTCTGTGACGGTATTGAAGGATGCCGCTGCTACTTCACTTTACGGATCGCTGGCTTCAGGTGGGGTGCTGATTGTGACCACCAAACAGGGAAAGGGAGATCCGGTGATTGAGTTTTCCACGTCTGTGGGAGTTAAAGAAATCACCACAGGCAATTTCAGTATGATGAATGGTTCTGATCTTTATGACCTGCAGGAAATCATGTGGGGAGACGAACGGGTCAATTTCCTGAAGGTGAGACCCGAGGACTTGAGGGATAGAGATTTCAACTGGCTGGATGAATCATTTAAGCGTGGGGTACTGCAAAATTACTACCTGTCCGCTCGTGGAGGTACTGATAAAATGACCTATGCGGTGTCCGGTGACTACTATCAGGAGGATGGCACGCTGCTGGAGACTGGTTATGAGCGCATGAGTTTACGTACCAACCTCAATTTCCAGCTAAAAGAAAATGTTTCCCTCAAAACCAATCTTTCCCTGATCAGTAGTGAGCGTAATCAGGATTTTTGGGACTGGAGATACGATCCTTTCCTGTACCTGCCCTGGGACAGCCCTTATAGTGATGATGGATCGATCAAGTACATCGATAACACCAGCTCTGAGGAGTGGTACGGACGTGATAGCAAAAATGTGCTTCACTCTGCACAATACAACTACAACAATTCAAAAGGACTGGATTTTTCGGGTAATGCTTTTCTGAACATAGACCTTACAGACTGGCTCTCCGTTGAGTCCAGAAACAGGGTTTCGATTTCCCATGGGCGCTATGAGTCTTTCTATGATCCCAGAACCCGTGAGGGGAAAGCCTCCAAAGGGTCTATCAGCACCTCTACTGCTGCTTCCAAGGATGCCATTTCCACTTTGATTTTAAGAGGCGAGAAGAGTTTTGGTAAACATACTGTAGGTGGCTTTATCGGTGCAGAGGGTAATTATTATTACTACGAAAACTTGGGGGCGAGCGCCCGAAACATACCTATTGGTCTGAATGTGATCGGGGCGGCATCCGAGCCTGTGAGTATCTATGGAAATAACGTGACGGGAACGAGACTTTCCTACCTATCTGAAATGAGTTACTCATACGGAGGAAAATACTTCGTGACAGGAGTATTTAGAGCGGATGCTTCTTCCAAATTCGGACCCGAAAGCAGATGGGGGTATTTTCCCGGAGCTTCCGCTTCATGGATTGTTAGTTCTGAAGACTTTTTTGTCTACAACAATGTGATCTCCTTTCTGAAGGTGCGGGGTAGCTATGGGGAGGTAGGTAATGATAATGTGGGTTCCAATTCGTTCCCGTACCTGTCATACTACGATCTTTCAGACCAGTACAATGGCATTCCTGCGGCCACTATTCCCTTGCTGGCCAATAACAACATCACGTGGGAAACACTGGTTTCGAGAAACATCGGTGTGGACCTTACTTTCTTCAACAGGATCAACGCCACCTTTGATTACTACAATAATACCACAACCGATCTCCTGCTAGACGTGCAGTTGCCACTGTCTACTGGTTTTGAAATACAAGCAAGAAATGTGGGCGAGATCAGAAATCAAGGAGTGGAAGCGGCTATTTCTGCTGATATTTTTAAAGGCAATGGAATCAACTGGACCTCTTCGTACAACGTGGCCTTCAACCAGAGTGAGAACCTGAAGTTTGCTGATACTGATCAGTTGCTTTTCGGTACAGATGTGAATCAGATCTCCGCTGTGGGAGAGGAGTTGCGACAGTGGTATTTGCCGAAATGGTTTGGTGTGGATCCGGCCAATGGTGATCCTCTTTGGGAAAAAGTAAACCGTGACGCCAGTGGGAATGTAGTGTCCAGAGAGGCTACGTCTAACTATAACGAAGCGGAGTTTCAGCGTGTGGGAAGTGTACTGCCCAAACTGTATGGTGGATGGACCAACTCCGTGAGCTACAAAGGATTTTCGTTGAGTGTGTTACTCAGCTACCAGTATGGAAATAAGGTGTATCACAGTGCCCGACAGCTTTTTGACAATGACGGAGCCTATACCGAATACAACATGATGGAGCTGCAGGATGGCTGGAGCCGGTGGGAAAAGCCTGGAGACGATGCTACCCATCCATTGCCTAAGCGTGGGGGAAATAAACTCTCCAATGCACCTTCGTCCAGATACCTGGAAGATGGCAGCTACATTAGGTTGAGAAACGTGTCGCTGACTTACAGCTTCCCACAGTCGGTATGCAATGCGCTGAAATTGCAGAGCCTTAACCTGGGTCTGAGTGGTGATAACCTCTATACCTGGACCAAATTCTCAGGATTGGATCCTGAAGCAAGGGTTTCTGTGGCCGCATTTGAACTTCCTGGGTTTCAGGATTTCAAATACCCTATCAGCAAGCAGTATTTGATGAAATTGACCGCAAGATTTTAAAAAGAACAGACATGAAACGATTTTATATATTGCTCATCTCCCTTTCGATATTGACCGCCTGTGAGCTGGATCAGCTTCCCAGCGATGGTATTGTTAACGAGTCGCTGGCTAGCAACTATGAAGGTCTGGTGGCCGCCACCAATGGCAACTATGCCATGCTCAAAAAATTGATTGTATATGACAACAAGGAATATACGGCTAACTACTGGGTGCGCAATGACCACCAGCTGTCGGAGTTTCCTAGTGACAATGTGATGATCAGCGGGTCTACCACAGATCCACTCTTTTATGCTTTCACCAGAGAGCATATCGCTACCATGGAAAACACCAGCTATGTGTGGTTTTCCTCCTACCGGGCCATCAATGGCTGCAATCAGATTATTGGTGCCGTAGATGAGTCTTCGTCTGACAATTTCCGACAATTGCTCGGAGAGAATTACTTTCTCAGAGGCTTGTTGCACCTGAGTCTGTTGAAGCTGTTTGCACTGCCTTACAGTCATGGGGTGGATAACCCGGGGATCATCCTCAAGACCTCTCTCGCTGATGAGCCAACCGAAGCCCGATCTACCGTGGGCCAGTGCTACGCCCAGGTGGAGGCAGACTTGCTGAAAGCTGAAGAGTTAATGTCTGGCGGTCGTGGATCAGCCTATGCGTCTGAAGGCGCTGCCCAGGCCTTGCTTAGCAGAGTGTATCTGCACATGGAGCAGTGGCAGGATGCCATCGACTATGCCGATAAAGTGATTGATGGTGATGATTTTTCACTGGTTTCCAGAGCCGATTATCTCAATTCATTCTGGAATGGGTCAGAATCTGAGGAGGCCATCTTTCTGGTGGCACACCTGCTGCAGGATGATCATGCTTCGGCTTCTATTGGCTCCATGTATCTTACGGATCAGGGGCAGGGTTGGGGCGAGGTATACGCCTCTGAGCCACTGAGAGATTTCCTTTCGCAATATCCGGATGACATTCGTAATGACTTTATTGTGCCGGACCTTGAGCCGGATGGAGTGACGGTGAAGGAACGCAATGGATTTCCCAAATACTTCATCACCAAGTATTCTTACCAGGACGGTGTGGTTACACTCAACTCCCCGCAGCTGATTAGACTGGGCGAGGTGTACCTGAACAGGGCAGAAGCTTATGCTCATCTGAATAATGCTGCTCAAGCCATAGCGGATGTAAATGTGATCAGAGAGCGTGCCGGGCTGACAGGTACAGCGCTCTATACCACCACAGACCTGAAGGGATTTGCATCTGCTTTGGAGGTGGTCTTGCACGAGCGGAGACTAGAGCTGGCCTGGGAGGGTTTTAGGTTGACTGATCTGGTCAGAAATAAGATGAACATTGATCGAAGCTATCCGGGGATGCATCTGGATGAAGGGCAGACTACTCAGGTGATTCCATGGGATGATCCGCGAAACATCTACTTCATTCCATCCAATGAAATAGCTAACAATCCTTTGATCAAGCAGAATCCTTAACATTCATTACTTCTTCATATTACTTTTCATGGTGTTAATGGAATGCCGGGCTTTGGCCCGGCATTTTTTGTGCTGCCTTTATCTGATTTTGGAGATGAGCGATTTTTAGAATTTTGCTAAGTGAGTCGCCACTTTTGGGTGATCATAACTGATGAAAGTGGCGCCAATGACAACCTCTGTGGCAGTGACATGTTCTGCGGCGTACAACCCGGCAAAATGGGTCCATTTGTGAAGTTTATGCTTAGGGACTGGTAGCTGTTCCTTTTCCATTTGCTCGTATCGCTCAAATTCTGATGGTATCATAGGCGTTGGATCCGTTCTCCCAAATTAAAGATAATTTTTGGGGAGGAGCTGGGGCTTCCAATGTTATCTTCCAATGAATCCTGCTCCTTTTAAAATTTATTGATCTCTTTGTTAAGCCTTCACCCTATGTCCGAGACTGGTCTGGCTGTGATCAGTCACCTGATTTAACTCATAGATGTACAACGGGTAATGTCATGATTAATCAGAGGGTTTGCCTTTATCATTGGATTTTCAGATTATTCACTTAACGGCTTCAATCATGAAAACACTAAAAAACATTCTAGTACCTACAGATTTTTCAGAAAGAGCTGGAAATGCCTTGGAACAGGCGATTTACCTGGCGGACCGGATGGGTGGTCGATTGCTCATACTGCACGTGTATCATCGCCTCATCGCTGAGGAAGACTATGAAGATCACCCCGATAAACTTGAAAAAAGCATTGACAGAAAGTTCGCAAAACTCCTTAAAGAGCACCCGGGGTTGAACAGGGTGCCTCATGAATTCAGAAAAGAGCGGGGCCTTTCGTTGGATAACATTGTGGAGACCGCTCAGAACGAAACGATTGATCTACTGGTCATGGCTACCAAAGGAGCTAAGGGTTTTGATGAAATATGGGGAACTAAAACGGCAAAGATTATCAAAAGAGTAGACGTGCCCGTATTTGTCATTCCAGATAAAACGTCACTCAAGCGCCTGAAAAAAGTAGGCCTGGCCAGTGACTACAGTACTTCCACAGTGAATCGGGAAATTCAGTTTTTGATTAGTTTGGCTAAGGAAATGGAGCTGACTGTGGATGTGATTACATTGAATCGTGATGCGAAAAATATGATCAGGCAGGAACTTGATAATCGAGAAGTCATTCTCAAACAGCTGGAAGAAGTGAAATCAGACTTTCATTTTACCTACCACCACAGTGTGGAAGAAGGCCTGGTGGAATACAGTCTTGCCCATAAGGTCGATCTGATCACCATACTCCCAAAGAGTTATTCTTTCATCGAGCGACTTTTCAACGAGAGCTTAACAGAAAAAATGACCTTTCACAGCCCCATACCTTTGCTGATATTAAAATAATGGTTGTACAACGAATCTCTTAACACTATGGAAGCTTTCAAACATCATTCTTACCAGGTAGCACTCGTTACCCTCGATCTTACAGAAATGGATGAACATGTGATCCGGTATGTGGCCATGATCAGCAAAATCCTCCCTATTGAGCGAATTTTCTTTTTGCATGTGGCCAAAACCCTTGAATTTCCGGAGGAACTTATCCAAAAGTATCCTACTTTGATGGCCCCGCTTGATGAAAGTATTCAGGCAGAAATAGAGCAAAAGGTTGGCCAGTATTTTCAGGGGTCTGAAGTTAAAACAGAATGCATCGTTAGGGATGGGGCTCCTATTGATAAGATTTTGAAATTGGCCAAAGTAAAGTCTGTGGACTTGATCGTGATGGGAAGGAAGAAGAGTCTGAAAGGTTCAGGTCTGGTTTCCAGTCACATCGCCAGAAAATGCCCATGTTCTCTTTTACTCGTACCCGAAAACTTTAGGCCTGAAATCAAAAAAGTATTGATCCCTGTCGATTTTTCAAGGCATTCTGCACTTGCGGTGCATCAGGCAGAAGTGCTGACTAAAAAATCACCGAAAGACATGGCTTTGGTGCATATCTACAACGTGCCTACGGGATATTACAAGATCGGTAAAACCTATGAGGAATTTGATGAGATCATCAGAGGTCATGCCAGGAATGAATGTGCCAAATTTCAGAAAGATCATCAGTTTTCGGGTGACCTGGAGTGTTCCTTCCTTTCTTCAAAGCTGGATGAAAATGAGAAGCTGGTACATGCGCGGGCTATTGAGTTTGGGGCGGATATCATCGCTATTGGCTCCCGGGGAAGGACCACCGCTTCTTCTATATTGATCGGCTCTATGGCGGAAAAACTTGTATTTCATGAGTCGGACATTCCGGTGCTCATTGTGAAAAACAAAGGCGAAAATATGGGTTTTCTGGAAGCGATATTGCGTGTTTAAAGAGGATTGACTGATTTTGCCACCTGGCAGCTGGTATTCAACTGAGTGCAGGGAAAACAAAAAAATCCCCGACTTGTCGGGGATCGAAGTGTGATGCAGGAGCGTCTTTCGAGGACTAAAGTAATACGCTTCAGCCATCATTGATTGGCCTGGCCCGGTGTGGGGGTAGCCTGCGCTCCCCAGGTGTCGCCACCATCTGTGATTCGTCCCCATGAGACATTCTCGCTTTGGGCGCCAAAGGTGTAGGCGTCAATGGTACGTCCATCGATGTAAAACAACCCGACATCTTCGCCATCTGCGCTCAAGCTAAAATTGAGGTGAGTGGGTCCCTGGCTGGTGGATCCGTCTGCCCAAAACACCAGATAACCACCCGCAGGAATGGTAGTGGCAGCAGCGTCATCATCACTGATTTTATCGCCGAAAGGATTGTCTTTATCGTCTGAGAAATACATGTCTGCAAGATTCACTGCAGTAGCGCCCAGGTTGTGGATTTCTATCCAGTCGTCAAACTCATCTTCTCCACTATCGGTATCCGGACAACAAGCGGTATTGCTGGCCATAAATTCATTGATGACCAACTGGGGCAGGGGATCTGTATTGAGTAAATAATCGTCAGTATTATCCGGCGCAGTGGCAGGCTTGAATGAAGATGATCCGTTAGTTCCTACTGCTTCCACGTAATACTCCACAGTCCCTTCTGTGGCCATTCCCGGGATTGTGCCAGTGTAAGAGGTTCCGCTTTGAAGCGTCATGGCCACCTCCGAGAAGGCACTGCCATTGAAGCGATGAAACAACTTTACTGAAGCCACCCCGGTCGTTGAAATCAACTCGGCAGTGACGACCACATTTTCATTCAATGCTGGCACGAGCGGAGATCTGGAGATGGAATTGATGGCCGGAGCTCCATCCGATCCGTTGGATTCTCCTTGAGTGGTAACACCGGTGATCTGCCAAAGATCAGCACCATCCGGGAATCTGGCATAGGACTGACCATTGTCCAGATTGGGGAATTCCACTTGATCAATAAGAGTCCCTGCGGCATTTTTCAGGGACACCGATTCTCCACTTGACGAAAGCTTGAAGTTGGTATTGAGGCCTGTTCCCAGATCATTGCAGAGCAGCACCACAAATCCCCTGGCCGCAATGGTGGTGCCGGCAGGCAATTCATATTCATTGCCGCTATCCGAAATGGTATAGCCACCCAGGTCTTTGCTGGTTTCCAGCGCGTTGTACAATTCAATCCAATCATCACCGGAGGCCACTATTTCGTTGATCAAAATGCCTTCTGCGGTTGGCTCCGGTTCGTCATCCCCATCACCGCCGCCACAGGCGATGGTTAGCAGGAGGGAGAAGAGGCTGAGTAAGAAGGTGAATCGATAAATCTTGGACGAAATAAGCATGGATTTGATGAAGGTAAAAGATTGAAATAAGTCGAAATATACTGACGAAAAGGCAAATTATGGGATTGACTACCTGGGTTATGGATTTATATTGAAAAATACCTCTCCCTTAGCCATCAGTTCAGGTAGGCTGTCACGGCTGCCGATCGCTGCGTTACATGTGTTTTCAATGTATTCACGGCTGATTGAAAATCGGAGCTGCTGTTCAGAAATGAATACCCGCGAATTTCTGAAGTAGCATATGGTTCTACCAAAGTAGCGTAGGTGGTATAGGTAGCCTGCATGTCGCTGGCATTAAATACCCCATTGATGACCTCTTCCACATAGGTGTCATACTGTGCTTTGTAGGTGGCATCGGCATACAGATATCCTACCAACGGCCACTGAGTCGACGAAAGCCCTGAAAAATTAAGGGGTAGTGATCCACCCATATTGCCGGTTTGCAAGGCCTCATTGTTATCCCAGGGAATCCAGGTGAGCAGATTGGTTTCAGGATTGTTGTACAAAAAGTAGTTGTGGGTCATCCTTCCATAGGTATCCCAGTTTTGTATGACGGTATTCACCGCCAGGTACTTTAAGAATACATCGGTATCCAAAACAGACTCCAGGCTGGTACGCCATGCCGCTGCATTGCTCGTTCTGTTGTCGGCATGTAGTGCTGTAAACAGGTTCTGTATATCCGACCAGTCGGCAGCATCTTCATTGGTTTCCTTCCCAAAAACGGACTCACTGAATGTACCTGAGGCAAAGCTGGCGCCATCACCATCAGGCTGGTAGAGGTTGCCGTCATTATTGGCAAATTGGGTATCAATGACCGTATCATCTACTTCTTCCACCAGGGTGTACAGTCCGAAGTACACCGGGCCCTCTCCATAGTCTACATAGAGCGCATAAAAGGCAGTATGTGAACCCACCAGTCCGGCGTTTCTGAAAATATCACCTGCCACTTTCTCCCGCAGCATGGACTTGTCGTTGTAGTTGTTTTTGAGACTTAGCTTCTTGAATCCATAAAATCGCTGATTCTTGATTTGTGGATAATCATCTTCAAACTCGTCAAAATCAAGTTTGAATGACAACTTCATATTGCCGGACTTCCAGGTAGATGCCAGGCTGGAGTTGCCTTTGAAGCGAACACCTACTTTGTACCACTGGGTGCCTTCATAAAACACCTCTGCGGGGACAAAAACAGGATTTTCATCTGAAAAAGAATTTCCACCCCTTCCCACTCCAAAGGTTCCATACAGGCTGGTCATGTCGTCCAGCATGGTCTCCCAACGATCAGCGGTAATCACCAGGTCAAGTCGTTTGACGGCATTGTCATCAAAAACCTCTTCAAAATTTGGATCCACATCGTTGCTGTGGGTATCGGTGGTCCAGTCTGTAGCTTCAAAATCAGTGTCGTCAAAGATTATGTCTTCGTTATCATCTTCTGAAGTTCCAATACGCTCTTGTTCGCATGCCATGAAAGAGATAAGAAGGATTATGGGCAGAAGTATTTTCTTCATCATTGAAAAGTTTGGTGTCGGTTTTTCTGTGTTTGGAGTTTAGACGAAGCTTCGAGCCAATTCCCTCGGGGCACGCACATGCTACCAAAAAAAGGCGATCGATGAGAGCGCCTAAGTACTGGATTTTAGTGTTTTGATATCGGCGATCAGTTGGTTGACGGACGCTTTGTTGAGGCCGTTGTAAATACCGCGAATGTGTCTTTCGCCATCCACCAGGATGAAGTTTTCCGTATGAATGAAATCATCCGGGGCCTTTTCCAGACCCAGGTCTTCCTCTATGAAGTATTGATGGCGGCCAAGGTCATAGATGACCTCCCGATCTCCGGTCAGTAAATGCCACTTGCCGCTCACCACCCCCTTCAATGCTGCGTATTCCATGAGTACGGAGGCACTATCATACTCAGGTGTGACCGAGTGTGACAAAATCAAAACAGCGTTGTCCTCTAAAAATGCCTCCTGCACCAATAGCATGTTGGAGGTCATCTTCGGGCAAATGCCGGGGCAGGATGTAAAGAAGAAATCAGTGACAAAGATCTTTCCTTTCACCTCTTTTTCCGTCAGGGTGTCCCCTGACTGGTTGATCAGGGAGAAGGGTGGGATTTGATGAAAATCACCAGGGACTTCCTCTGAAGAAGCAAACCATTTTGGTGTGAATGTTGCCTCGTCATAAAAGGGTAGCTGGTTGACCTGATTGGTTACCTCCCTTGTATGGGTAGAGCAGCCAGTCAGGCTTATGGTCAGTAGGATGATCAAGTATCTAGTCATTGAAGACAATGTTTTCATTGGTTAATTCATAGCATAGGGTGGCTCGTTTCAGCCCGAATATTCTGCCATTTCTGGCTTCATAGTTTACATAGAGTTTCCCATTTTTTCGCCAGGCACGCTGCAGCCCTTCCTCACGACCATCTGTGAGTTGAACTTCCTTGAAAAGCTGACCGTCCTGATACCACTCTTTCTGGGTGCCATCAGCTACCCCCGTTTGGAAATTCGATTGAGATCGCAGGTTCCCATTGCTCCACCAGGATTTGGCCTCACCGTGCAGTTGGTTTGAGACATAGGTGGCTTCATAGCTCAGAAGCCCGGTTAGGAACCATTTGCGCCTGCTTCCATTCCGCTCCCCATCCAGATAGGTGATTTTTTCTGCTATCTGATCATTTTCATAGGAAGCTACAGACACCCCGGTAAATGGAATGCCCTGATAAAATGCGAGACCTTGATTTCTATCAATTTTGACAGAATCAACCGACACTTCCGGCAAAGGAACAGCCTCAGTGAATACGGAGGTGTCAGCCGTTTTATTCGACTGACACCCCACCATCACTATCACCAGAAAGAACCAGAAGTTTTTATCGAATCGCATTGGCGGTTCCTTGATAATCCCCGGGAAACAAAATATAGTACTGATTGAGATAGAGTTCGTTTTGAATATGATAATGATACTCTTCATCAGTGTTGTACCTGGTCGTGCTGGTGTGCCCTCCAGATTCATCCAGGTCAGCAGGATAGGTTCCGGTGGAGGTGCACTTTCTTCCATACAGGAAAAATCCATCAGCGATAATTCCAATGAGATGATCATCATCGTCAGACCATGCTTTTGGCTCCAGGTGATAGTGATAACTCTGTGGTCCCGTATGTGCACCGTTGTAATCCAGGGACCCCACAGCTCCATCGAGCGGAACGTTTGGACCCTCCTGGTCATTGTAAATCACTGAGCCACTGACTGAAATCCCGATCGCTCCCAAACTTGTGGCTGTGCTGCTGCTCGCCAGACCTGGTACGGCATCCACTGTCAGGGAAAATGAGCCATTGAAATCATCGATATTTCCTGGTGCCATTTGATCAAAAGAAGTGACTGTGGGTTCCACAAAAAGCGGATGGTTTTCTGCCGCGGCAGCCGTGGTGATACCGTCCGTCTCTCGGGCAGTGGTGTTTGACCAATAGGGCGAGGTGTGGTTAGGGAGTCCGTTGGTTTCTATGATGATTTCGCTGCCATCGTTGGTCAGCATGACGGAGACATTTTCAGAATCAAAGACACTAAAAGCTGCTGGCAGCTCGGTGAGGGTTTCACCATCGTCAATGTGGCTGTCGTCTGAGTCATCACTACTACAGGAAATCCAAATGGTTGCTCCTGCCAGAAGCATTAAAATCAAGTTTATCCGCGTTACTTTCATGTTTTCTCTTTTGTTTGAATGTTTAGACGCGGATTATTCAATCATCCCTCGCAGCAGCTCAGATTATTTGCAAGACAAGGATCAGAGTGGCGGCCTCTGGGGCTTCATGGGCCGCTCAGATGAATTGGTCAGAGCAGGAAGGATTCGCTGAATCACCCTGTCAAACCTGACCCGCTGCTCCTCGCTGCATAGACCTTTCAATTCTTCAAAATGGTTGTATGTGATCATGATCTTATCTTTTTCCAGTTGCATGATTTCCTGGAGGAGTTCTTCATTGGGTTCATTGGGCTGCGGCTGTGACAGTTGATTGAAAAAAGACCCCACCAGTTGTCGCTCCTGCTGATCCAGCTTGCGGATGGCTTCCCGATGGCTCATGGCCATTTGCTCAAAGGCTGCTTTCTGCTCCTCAGTGAAACCCAGCTCACGGCTGATTTCGTTCTTAATCCCGCTTTCGGGACGTGGGGGCTTTGGGCCCAATACAAAGAGGACCACCAGCCCTATGTTGATGATCAAAAGGATGAAGAATCCGATTTTATAGATCTTGCTATTCATTTTCGTACAGGTTAAAATCAGTTACTAGCTGTGGGTAGGCGCTGGCATCCGCGGAAGTGGCCCGGTCGGCTCCCCAATAGTTGGAAACGGCCCAAACGTTTGAGCAGACTACCAAAGCGATCACCGCAGCCACTTTCATCCAGCCATAATCAGGCTTGCTGAGGGTGGGTTGTTCCCGACGCTGATCGGCCAGCTTTTGCTGGATTTTGGCAAAGCCATCGCGGGGCGCCTTCGCTTTTTGAATGCCCTCCAGGCTATTCATCACCTCCTCGATGCGATTTCTTCGTTCCATGTTCATTTCGACGTACTATTTTTTGATTTCCCTCGTTCGGGGAAATATTTTTCTAATACCTGTTTCAAATTCGCCTTGGCCCGCTGCACCAGAGACTCCACCGCCTTTGGGCTTTGGTTCATGATTTCTGCAGCTTCCTTTTGCGGGAGCCCTTCCACCTGCGTGAGGAGGTAAGCCGTCTTTTGGTTGTCCGAAAGGGTATCGATGGCCCGAAAAAGCAGGCGGGCGTCTTCCTGGTTTTCCAGCTGCACTCCGGGGTGTACAAAATCGGCTGATTCATGTTTGAGCTCCGCAGAGTCTTTCACATACAGTGAAGTGAAGATGCCTGAACGCTTTTGACTGTTCTTTTTTCTGAGAAAATCCAGGGATTTATTCACAGCGATGCGATAGATCCAGGTGCTGACAGATGACTGGTACTGGAAGCCTGAGGCGGTGTTGTAAATGGTTACAAAGACGTCTTGCAGGAGTTCTTCAGCGTCTTCGGCATTTTTGGTGTAGCTGATGAGGGTATTGTACACCCGGTCGGCATACTGGTGGTACAGCTGCTCCAAAGCTTCCTCGCTACCTTGCGCTATGGCCTGTAAACAGCTATTTTCATCTATCATACCAGCTTAATTATAACCAGTTTTGGTCAATCATTTCTTAAAATAGAGTAGGGCCGGGGTTCCAACTAATGGTTCGTCACCGCCTCCTGTACTCTTTCTATCCCTTTCATATGTCCCAGTGAGTGATCTGATGGTCTTCGCTCCGGCTCTGGCGGGTAGGAGGAGCGTTTACTTAGTCAGTCTCAAATGTTTTCATTTATGCAGTATTGTACACTTTTTGCAAGGTACATCATCATGGGTTTTTGTATGAGAAATGGAGCCAAGGCCGGATAGTTACCGTTTGATTACTTCCATTACCACCAGGCTGCACCTCTATATTCATTGGTTTTTGATCCGTATTCCCTGTTTTTTATGATCAGGTGCCGGGAACCCTTCTTCTTACTCAGGTATCCAAACAGATGGAAGATATGTCTGGCTACGTACCGTGCGATGCGCAAATCTACAATCATGGTTTTCCGCTCCTTTGAATACCAGTGCACTCCCGGGAGCAAGGTAAATAACCGGTCGGCCTGACTCCATCGCAGAATGGCCGACAACCAGAGAAAGAAAATGGGAATCTTCCGGATGAGGAAGTAGCCGTCAGTGCCCTGAGCCTGGTAGAGTGGCATAAACAATATGGCCGATGCTGCCAATGTGAGAGGCTGGCCGTTACTGGATGCCAGTTGCGCTCCTTTGCTGACCTTTTGAAAATTGGAAAAGCCCGGCTTCATCACAAACTCCTCATCAGGCTGGATTTCATAGCGATTGTAGATCTCATAAAAGGAGGATTTCCCGGAGCCGCTACCCTGCAGCTGGCTCATGTATTGATCAAAAGGAATGTGACTTTTAGCTATCATACCCGCAAAGACCAAAGACAGGTAAATGAACATCTTGTGATTTTCCAAAGCCGAGGGGTCTTCATGCTGCCCACCTTCGAACCCAAAGGAGATATACCCGAGCTCATTGATATAGCTCAGTAGGGCACCCTCCAGGTATTCTTCTATCCCTAAGATTAGCGGGACAGGATACTGGCGGGTAAACCGCCTGTTGAGCAGGCTGTCGTTGACGGTGATGAAAGGGTCTGAAGGAGCTGAGGTGGTATGCAGGTCGAAGAAATAGAACGGGCCGGTCTCCTCACTGAGAAGGTGCTGGAGCAGCTCATAGATTTCTTTCTGCTGTTGTTGGTCTTCCATCAATGGGACAGATGCCTCCATAAGTGCTTTGATCTGCTCTTTGGTCCAAAGACGATTCAGGTCTTTGGTATGAAAACGCTTCGATCGCTGTAGTGCCCAGAGGTTGCCGGCAATACCGATGATACTCCCTCCGGCGACCGTCCTGTGCTGGCTCAATTCGGCGAGGACCTGCCTGAGTGCAAAAACACCCGAGGGTTCATTGCCATGTATACCCGCAAAGAAAATCAAACATGGACCAGGCTCCGGGCCATCTATCCTTCCGATGATACGCTCTAAAGCTACCTCCTCATCTGAGACTATCTCTTCCAATTCAGCCATTTTTCAATCCTATTAAATCGGTTTTGGTGATGATGCCAATCAGGTGTCCTTCCTGCACCACTGGCAGGCATCCGATGGATCTCTCTTTCATCAACGACTCGGCCTCATCGATGGGTGTCATATTGCTGACGGTAATCACTTCCTTGATCATGATATCAGCGGCCGAAACCACGTGACCATTGATGTGAACGGATTCCCAGTGCTTTTTGAGGTGTCTCCAGGTAATCAGGCCTACCAGCCGTTCTTTCTTGTCCACTATCGGGAGGTGGTGGATGTTGTTCCACTTCATGTACTGTAGGGTAAGTAATGCTGAATCCTTGCTGTAAGCCGTAACCAGCGTGGTACTCATAATGTGTCTGACGCTGGAGACCCGCGACCCAAATGAGTCCAGGTCCGTGATGTGCGGCCATTCATTTACCGATGCATATTTCTGTTCGCTCAGATAAAGACCTTCCGTCAGGGCGATCAGGGCGTCATCAGTTTTTAACCTTTTGCGGAGGTACCGGTAGTTTTTGGTGATCCATTCAGCACCGGTTTGTGTGGCCATGCGAGTTTCGATGATGCCCAGGTACCTGCTGATATCGGCGGGATCGATGTTCATTTGCTCCAGCCCACTCCTGGCGATGGGTAGCAGATGCTCCAGGACCAATGATTGTAGCGGCATTTTCTTTCCCATCCAGTTCATGATGGTTTCAGAGCCGTTTCTCGCGGCTTTGAGAAAATTGCTTTTGACCTCAGCGAACTCCATTTTCTCCGGCATAGCGTCATACTCCGGTGGCCGCCCCTTCATTAGTCCTGCCCAAAAAGCGAAATTGGCGATTTCATCCGCTACGGTTGGTCCGGCAGGAATGTATCTGTTTTCAATCCGAACATGAGGTTTTCCATTTCCTACCCCATAGCAAGGGCGATTCCACCTGTAGATAGTTCCATTGTGAAGGTTAAGGGCATCAAGTCTGGGGATGCCGCCGGCTTTCAGCTCTTCCAGCGAGTTTCTTTCTATCTGCTTGGTCAGTAATATGCGGTATTTAGAGATTTCCTTCTTATAAAAATCCGCAATGCTTCCACTGACCCAGTTGCTGCCAAACGCGACACGCGGCTGTTGTTTATTTTGGTAGCGTGAGATCTTGCGGGTATCTATGCTTTGCTGAAAGAGCGCTATGCGGGTTTCACTCCAGAGCTCATTGCCCAGTAGCAAGGGTGAATTGGTGCATACTCCCAGCACAGGTCCGGCGATTGTCTGTGCCCAGTTGTAGTCTGCTTCGAAATGGTGAGGGTTGATTTGAAGGTGCATCTGAAAGCTTGTGTTGCACGCCTCAAACATCATGGAATTGTGGGCGATGGAGAGTTCGTCCACCCCGGTGAAGTGCATCCTGAAGTCACTGCCCAAAACCCCGGTGAGTAGTTCATTGAGTGCGTAATAGCGGGGAGAAGGGGTCATGTACTCAAGCGCCAGTTCGTGCCTGGAAATGGTCGGTAAGATACCTGTAAGGATAATCTGACTCTTGTGCTTGCGAGCAGCTCTTCTGGCCTTTGAAATGAGCGCTCTGAGGTGTTGCTCCTGCTGCCTGAAGGCATCACCCGAAAACTCCGCAGGGTCCAGATTGATCTCCAGATTGTAAAGGGCCAGCTCAGAAGTGAAATGGGGGTCATTGATAGAACGGATGATCTCAACGGCATTTTTAGCCGGACGCCAGTGTTCATTTACCACACACAGCTCCTGCTCAGCTCCAATGCGAATGACGTCTTCTTCGACCATTTGGTGATCCAGCATGTACTGCAGGCTTTTGAGATCGTCGAGTAAATGACTGATAAAGCTTAACCTGGCTTTGTCGTTTGTCGCTACATCTATGAGGTGGTCTCCCATTTTTTTGGTACGTAGATTCCCGGTGAATTCACCCCCGGTAACTCTCTCGTTGATTTACATTAACAATCCTACCGAAACTGATCGAACGGATGATTGCCAATACTCATCTGCCGATATGAAGTTTGTCAGGAACTGAGACTGCTCGCTCGCCTGATAGCTCCCGGTGATGTGGTGGAAAGTGGTCGTTTCATCTTCAGCCGGGCACCAATCGAGACCGACTGACAGGGGCGCTGATCTCCCTATAGCCGATAATGGTTTGTTCAGGATGGAAAAACTGTTAGATTTGGTAGCAGACGGCTGGCAGCCAGGGGGTTGTTGGTCGGTTGTTAGCATTCATTTGTAAACCGCTATTTTGGAAGTAATCTCAAAATTTATTCAGAACACTTTTGGAATTGGAGCAAATACAGCCGCTTCAATAATTATCACTCTGTCTGTCTTTTTACTGAGTCAAATCTTAGTCCGTTTAAGTAAATCAATAACAAATTTCCAGAAGCGCAGAATAACACGCAAAATGGCAAAAAGTATTGTTGTCTCCGCTGTGAAAGCTGCTAAAATTCAAATGAAAATCTTTGATGAGTACGTGGAACTTTTGACGATGGAAAACCTTCAATCGTTGGTTCATAAAAAGACAGAATTTTATCAATTCGAACAACTGAAGGACATTGGCTATTCTAACTTCTATGCTGCCTATTTCGATGGTTTAGAAAATCGACTCAAAATCAAAAAAGAGACTTTGAGATCTAAGGCATTAACCAGTTGTTGGGCTTCTTTAAAGAAGCTCGAATTTTGGAACGGAGAAGGATATTCTAAAATCAACGAAATCGGTGAACGATTTAACTCTTATGACCAAGAAAGAAAGTTACACCTGAGCAACTTCATAAAAATAACTGATGAAATTCTTAGAGTTCACAACGGAAAAACTGTGGACGGAAGAACTGGAGAATATCTAACAAAGTTTTTTGATATCCACTTAACATGGCGCAAAACCATGGACAGAAGAGCTCATATAGTACATAGAAATCTTGTTCTTCCAATACGAATATTAAACAGAAAATATCAGGATGTTTCAATAACTAGCAGTCAATCTGAAAGCCTATCTAGTGCTTCATTTAACTATGACGGAATGAGACTTGCATTAAAGAAGGGAAGACAACAATTCTCACTATATTCCGCCAACGCTAGATATTTCTACAGAACATTAGAAAGAATTCTCAAGATACTATAGCGAAACGCTAACAAACGTAGCCGTTGCACAACCCCTCCAAAATCCAAATACGATCGGTAATCTCCTACTGTCTTTATTAGTGGTCCAACAACTAAGCGTGCCAGGCTTCCTCGATGTATGCCTATATAGCTAACAATGGTTTGTTCAGGATAGAAAAACTGCTAGATTTGGTAGAAGGCGGCTGGCAGCCAAGGGGGTTGTTAGCATTTATTATCTTAACTGAAATGGGACTATTTAACTGGAATAAAAAGAAAAGTAAATCAGAAGAGTCTAAAAAAGTAGAGGCAGTTGATGAGCCTTTAGACGAATTCACTCAACAAATGAAAGATACAGCAGAATCATGTATCAACCACTTCAAAGAACGCTACGGTGAAAGTCTAGATTATTCAGAAAAAAGTCTGCACGTAATCGATGAAATTTTAGAAGAAGCCTCGGACTTTTACCCAGAGATGGAAGAAAATCAACAAAAATGGATTGTTCAGAGCGTTGGATCATACATTTTTGAAGTAGCCAGGACAAACTACGGAGGGAAATATTTCTGGTTTGATCAACGTGAGCAACCAATCTTTGTAACGGGACAACCTGAATTTAATATTGCGATTGTAGTATTTGATAAAGTGGTAGGAAGACTAACAAACGGGAAAGAAGACAATATCCCTTATTTCTTCGAAGGTTATTCTGAAAGAGTCAAAAAGGCTAAACCAGGTGATAATGCAACAATAGTCTAAAAAAATGCTAACAAATGTAGCTGTTGCACAATCCCTCCAAAAGTCTAAATAAGATCAGTAGTCTTCCCCTGTCTCTATTGAAGTGGCCCGACAATTAAGCGAGCCAGGCATCCTGGATGTATACCTCTATGGCTAACAATGGTTTGTTCAGGATAGAAAAACTGTTAGATTTGGTAGAAGGCGGGTAGCAACCATGGGGGTTGTTAGCCTCCATATCCTGTTTATGCCAAATTACTTGGGAACTCTTACGAACAAGGAACTCAAAACTGGAAGAGAAATAACTAACCAAGAGTATAATCAACTAGTCCAGTTCTCCGATAGGTTACGCCTTTTTGGTAACTGTCAGACCTTATTTAAAATCTTTCTTTTCAATTTCACAGATTTATTTGAGTACCTGAATTCAGCAAATGCACCATTAAATATGACCATTAGAACAAGCCAGTTTGATGAGATCATTTTCAACATTAATCGACACCTAAGTAATACTCTAGCTGCCTTTAGAGCATATGTTGATCATATTCCATCACAGCTTAACAGACGGTTTGGTAAAGATTCACCCCAAAGAGGAGCTTTTGATAGGAAAACCTCCGAACTCTTCGACACATTTTTTGAGTACAGATTTTTTACGAAATTCAGGAATTACACTCAGCATCGCGAATACTATAAATATTATGTTGAATATAAAGCTGACCTAAAATCTATGAAACCGGAATCTTCGAAAGGATTCTATTATTTTTCCCTCGACCCGCAAGTTCTGCTTAATAGTTATGATTCATGGGGACGTTGTAAGCAAGACTTGAAAAACATGTCTAGTCCAATAGATTTAAAGAGTGAGATTAACAAATTAGCTTCAATCATGACTCACTTAGACATGTTTGTTTCTAACTTCTATCTGGACGACCTAAATGAAACAGCGGAATACTTTAAAAGAACATTTCATGTAGACGATTTCTTGAATTTTGAATATTGCATCGTTTTGAATTTTATCACTGAAGGAAAGAAGCACACAGCTAACATTAAGCACTTAGCGACTGAAGTAATATCAACTCAACTAAGAAAAGTAAAAGCATATCAACAAATTGAAAATAACAGAGGCTAGCAATCGCAGCTGTTGCACAACCCCTCCAAAATCCAAATACGATCGGTAATCTCCTACTGTCTCTATTAGTGGCCCAACAATTAAGCGTGCCAGACATCCTGGATGTATACCTCTATGGCTAACAATGGTTTGTTTGATATTCAAAATCCATTAGATTTGATTGAGATAGGTAGCTGATGCCCAAAAAGGGGTTTCAGACTGGCTGTTGAGTGTTTTTTGAACCAAATTGTAATAGAAAAAATATGCGCAAATACATGGACGCAAGCCCTGAAGCGGGTAAGGAATTTTATCAACATTTTCACAACAAAGGAAAAGTGGTGATGCTGAACTTACTGAAGTTTAGAGCCATGGCTGACTATACCAACTTGGAGGCATTGAAGCCGGCAGAGGAAATCAGCGGAGAAGAAGCTTATCAATTATACATGAAGAGCACACTGCCCGAATTAGAAAAGGCCGGAAGCCGGGTAATCTATTATGGCAAGAGCAAAAGCTTTCTAATTGGGCCCGATACTGAAAAATGGGATGCTGTATTGTTGGTAGAGCACGAGTCTGTTTCGAGGTTTATGGAATTTGCACAGAATGGAGATTATCTGAAAAACGCGGGGCATCGTACTGCGGCATTGGAGGATTCGAGGTTGCTGCCGACCAATGAAATGAGCTTTACCTGAGCCTGCCAGGCGCTCCAATGAACCAGAAGATTCCGGTATTTGTCCCTCGCTGCGCTCGTCCAAAACCGGAATGACGTAGCGGGAAGAGAACGTCATTCCGGTTTCTGAGGCACGAAGAAGACCGGAATCTTTTTAGAAACAATGATTAAGTATCTATTTCACGCCCTTCTTGGAGTGGTCTCCAACCAGTGAGACGCAGATGACGAGTTACGCATCTTCCCGATGAACCTACACCCCTATAGCCGATAATGGTTTGTTCAGGATTGAAAAACTGCTAGATTTGGTATAGGTAGGTGACGGTCATTGATGGTTTAGTCGGTGGTTGTACCATTATCACATTTAATTAAAATATAGGATGGTAGAATTATCTTTAGAGTATTGGAATAAACTTTCGAGTCAATTCATTCTAATGTCAGTATTTCTAGGCGGATTTTCCATAGCACTTACAGCCAATTTGCTGATTAGTAAATTGGAAACCCGGCTTCTGAATATCATTTTGAAACTGGCTACCACTTCTTCTGGTGGATTTCTTACCACTGTATTTGCAATGACAAATATCTTAATGAGGACTACAGATGGTTATCCTGGTGCTATCGCTGAGAGTGGATTAAATACACCAAGAATAATTGGGTTTTTGGGCTATATAGTTGGGGTTTTTTCACTCTTGACGATCATAGGATTGTCTGGATGGACAAAGTCTAAAGGGACAGGGATTTTCACAACCGTAGTAAGTGTAATTACATTGATTTTCTTTTTAATCTCTGCCGTTTCATAAAGGAGGGAGTACAACATTCTACAAAAAGACATAGGCATGCGTACTCTACCAACTGCATCCGAACTCGATCATGAAATCCTCCAGCAGGGTAGTGAAGCCCCCGGTGCTGCCCATTCTGCTAGCGCTAATGATTTCGTCTTGCTACTTGCAGGCAACCGTGCAGGATGCCTGTATAGCTAACAATGGTTTGTTTGAGATTGGAAATCTGCTACAAATGGATCCAGCATAATGATCAAAAGACTTAGTATTATTCCGATATTATTCTTGACAACTACAGTGTGCTGGTGTTGCACCATTTTTTGTGCACGAGACCAGCATGGCCAAATGTGGGCTGGCAACAATGAAGACTTTTATTGGTATAATTTTTCAACGCATATCCAAATTGTAACAGAGACAGATTCAACTTTAGCTTTCATATTTTTCGATTATCCTAACAACAATTTTCCCCAAGGTGGAATAAATGAAGCTGGTTTGTTCTTTGATATCAATTTGGTTGAGGCATCAGAAGTAAAAAATGTTCCTTTTAAGAAAGTGTTCCCAGGCTCTTCAAGTGATCTGATGTTGCATATGCTAGGACGGTGCAAATCAGTTCATGAAGTAATTGAACTTTTTGACTCTTACTCCCTATCTGAAATGAATACCGCACAAATCCATTTAGCTGATAAACAAGGAAATAAAGGCATAATAACAGCTGATAGTAGTTGGCTATCTACTCAGAGTTTTCAAGTTTCCACTAATTATAATCTTTGTCACAAAGATGATGACTACAAAAGATGCTGGCGTTACCCTATTGCAACTTCATTGCTGAAAAATTCTGAGCCAAGTTTTGAGCTATTCAGTCAGATTTGCGACTCAACCGCCCAGCGCCAGGGTGCCTTCACTATTTATTCCAATGTTCATAATCTCACTACTGGAGAAATCTGGTTGTACTATGCGTGGAATTACAAAAATCCATACAAAACATCATTTAAAGAGATGACTCAACTGGGTGATACCACCATTTTGTTTCGAGACTTATTTCCTGAGCAACCTGTCGTACAAGCCTACAATAAGTACAAATCGTATGGTTTCAAATCAGGTTTAGACGTTTTGAAAAACATTAAAAATTTAGCATTAAGAAAGGAAAAGCTTAAACTGATTTCGCTTGATGCCCTTTTTTTATTTGATTTTCTTCTACAATCTGGTAGAATAGAAACGACTGATGATGATGATCTCATTTCTGAAATTATTGATGCTTCCGATGATACGGAATTACTCATGTTAATAACGAATCAAAAAGTATCTCAACACAACAAAGAAATGGCAAGGAAAAAGTTGGAAAGCATACAAAAATCCAGATTTAATGACACCTTGGCTTTGCTCGCGGTTGCAAGCATTGGATTTATCGTTATTCTAATTTTTGCATTCAAACGAAAAACGAATAAGCAGCTCACAAATGCTAAAAATGAATAGCCAGACGCTCCCGTGCAAACAGAGCTTTTTGATATAACAGAGCAAAACGGAGCTGCCGTGCATCCAGCAAACTAGGGCGCATACTCATTTTAGTTGAGCGTTGTCTTATCGCCTTTTGATCCCCACCACTGAGACCCGTCTAGCGAGCGCATCACAATAAAAAATTCACAATCTATCCTGAACCGTACGGAGGTAAGCTCACTCCGGACGCTGGGCAAACTTATCGCCTGTCAGGTGGAGCTGGATGCCGTGCTCCAGGTAAGCCTTCATGCCGTCCAGCAGGGTGGTGAACCCCCCGGTGCTGTCCTTCAGCGCCGCGATGAGCGCATCGCCGGTTTCATGAAACCCAAAGTGCCGGATGACCACATAGGTCTGATCAGGGGCGTAGGCCTCCAGCTCAAAGACCACCGAGGTGGAGGGCTCTCCCCACGCTATGGCGATGCGCCGGTTTTCGATGATCTCGCCTACGCGTACCTCCGCTGTGGCATTGTACATTTCCCACGCCCAGGTCACCGTCTTCCCAGCTTCCAGCCTACCACTGGATTTGGTAAACCAAAAGTTCACCGTGATTTCCGGGTTGATGAGCGCTTCAAATACAACCTTCGCAGGTTTGCGGATGAGCATTTGGCATACTACAGTGTGTGCGTGGTTTTCGGTTGTCATAGCATTCTTATAGTTGTGAGATGCGCCTTTACGTGATCTTAATATTTGTAATTTTCCGATTCGCGTGATTGTTTTTTAAAAATACCATCAAAACGAAAGGTATTATTTCGCTAATAAAATGATTTTAATAAAAATCGAGTCATTTTTTATCAAATACCCCCTTATATGCTTTCTATATTTCTAAAAGGATCCCGGGTGTCTAACTATTTGTTTTTCAACTGAGTAAGCATTTCTGCCGGGGAGTATTTTCTATATCTCCGATGCGTTTTTTTGGTTTGCCTCCATTCGTGACTTGCTTTAGGATTATGAATTGTAGTGGGGCCGCCTCCACATGAGCGGCACTCACATTTGTTTCACCTTAACCAAAAGCGAACATGTTAATGACTACCAGCTTCAGAGATCGCAGGCAAATCCGCCACTGAGATTTCTCCACGGTTCCCCTTCGATAGGCATTTTTAAAATCACTCCACGCTGAAGAAGTATTTAAAACCTAAAACTATTAAAATGATGAAAACTTTATACAGTCGTTTGGCCGGTCTTTGGCTACTGATCCTGATGACCATTTCCCAATTAGCACTGGCGCAGGATCCTGCTCAGTACGGCACCCCATTCGCAGGAGTACCTGACCGGATGGATGCCAATATCTACCAAATGAACCTGAGGGAATACAGCTCCTCGCGAGATATTGCCGGAGCGCGTGCCAACCTCCAGAGGGTTCGGGATCTGGGCATCAATGTACTCTATCTGATGCCGATCTTCCCGGTGAGCACAGACAGCCAGGCCTCAGGTTCGCCCTATGCCAATTCGGATTACAAATCGGTGGCACCAGACCTGGGTACGCTCAATGACCTTAGGGGCCTGGTGCAGGATGCTCACAATATGGGCATGGCCGTGATTCTCGACTTTATTGTAAACCAGACTGGATGGGATCATCCCTGGGTGTCGCAGCATCCTGACTGGTACATAAAGGATGGCAGTGGAAATACGACCTCCCCATGTCCGGCACCAGATTTTTGCTTCGGTGATGTGGCAGGCATAGACCTCACTCAGAGCGGAGCTGCCAATGCCATGGTGGACGCGATGCGCTACTGGATCTTTGCAGCCAATGTTGATGGCTTTCGCTTCGACTGGGCCGACCAGCCACCGCAGGCGTTTTGGAACAGTGCCATCAGTAATTTACGGGGAATCAGTACGCATGATTTGCTGCTCCTGGCGGAAGGGTCAAATGAGGGGACCAACTCAGGATGTACTACCTGTGGACAAAACCAGCCTGGGGCGCATTATGCTCAGGGGTTCGATTACATCTTCGGCACCAACTTCTACTGGAATGTGATGAAGAAAATCTGGAACTCGGGCGAACCCGTAACCAATCTGGATGGTGTGACAGCCGGTGAATACAATGGAGCCAGCTCCACACAGCTGGTGGCGAGATTTTTAAGCAATCATGACGATTACAACGCCGATGGCTCACCGTTTTCATTCCTCAATGGCGGGAGAAATGCCGTCATGTCTGCCTTTGCACTGGCGACTTACCACCGGGGGGTCCCTTTTGTGTACAATGGGATCGAGGTGGGCAACACCAATCCGTTGACATATCCATGGAATTCAGGGAACATCAATTGGTCGCAGGACTTGACAGTTTACACCGAGATGCAGAAGATCCTCAATGCCCGAAACAACAGCGTGGCACTCAGGAGGGGACAGCCTACCTCTTACATCGACCCGGCCAATACCAACCCGAATGTGATTGCCTTTACCAAAGAAAGCGGAGGAGAGAAAGTAGCCGTATTGATCAACCCAAGAGGAAGCAACAGCACATTTACCATCCCATCCGGTATGGCTGGGTCCTACACTGACATTTTCAATCCGGGTACTTCTGTGAGCTGGACCACCGGCCAGAATGTTACCCTCACCCCGTATCAGTACATTGTAGTGTCCAATGGAAATGTACCGCAGGTAGACGTGATCGGTATCGCTGTGAATCCGGCCAGTGCCAGCATCTATGCCGGGCTGACCACTCAGCTTTCGGCATCCGTGCAGCCATCTAACGCCACCAACCAAAACGTAACCTGGTCTTCCAGCAATACCAGTGTGGCTACCGTGAATACTTCCGGACTGGTAACGGCGATCGCTGCGGGTACGGCCACCATCACTGCTACTACTCAGGACGGTGGCTTCACGGATACTTCAGTGATCACCGTGAATACCGCTCCGAGCTTTACCGTGCATTTCTACAGGCCATCCGCATGGGGTACCGGCATCAATATCTACTGGTGGGCTGCACAGCCGTCAGGGGTTTTGGCAGACGGATCCTGGCCGGGTGTGGCCATGACCAATGAGGGTGGAGACTGGTATGCCCACACCTTCACCAATGTGACCACTACCAACCTGATCTTCAATGATGGCACCACCCAGTCGGCGGATTTATCCAGAGGTTCAGATGGCTGGTATCAGAATGGCATCTGGTACAACAGCAACCCCGGAGCCTGCAGCCCTACAGCAATCACGCCCTACACACAGGTGAATGGTGGTGCGTGGAATCAGACAGCCAGTGCCACCCTGGATGCAGGTGGATCGGTGGCTTTCGGCCCACAGCCTACCTCTGGTGGATCGTGGAGCTGGTCCGGACCCAATAGTTTCTCCGCGACTACCCGTGAGGTTACCCTGACCAATGTCCAGGTGAGCCAATCCGGTAATTACGTAGCCACTTATACCAACGTGGGTGGATGCACCAGTACACTGACCTTCTCCCTTACGGTCAATTCCATTGGGCAGACACCTTTCGGAGGATCGGCGCGAGCCATCCCCGGCACCATCGAGGCAGAAGACTTTGACAATGGAGGTGAGGGTACGGCCTTTCATGATAATGACGCCAGCAACAATGGCGGTCAGTATCGTACCTCAGAAGGGGTAGACATTGAGGCATGTTCTGAAGGAGGCTATAGTGTGGGCTGGACCAATGCTGGTGAATGGCTGGAGTATTCGGTCAATGTATCTGCAGCAGGCAACTATGATATTGCCGTGAGAGTGGCAGGTGCAGTAGGTGGTACGGTTCGGCTAGAGTTTGATGGCGTAGACAAAACGGGCAACCTCACAGTGCCAAATACCGGAGGATGGCAAAGCTGGCAAACCGTGACTGCTACCGGCGTTAGTCTAAGCGCTGGCAGTCAGATCATGCGTATTTACATGAATTCAGGTGGTTACAATCTGAATAATGTGACCATCACCACAGCATCAGGTGGCGGTGGCGGTAGTGCCTACCGTATCAAAAACAGATGGCAGGGCACCTATTTGTATGACAATGGTAGTCAGGCGGCCTATGGCAATCCTTCGGTCGGAGACCAGTCGTCTCATTGGACATTGGAGAGTGTGGATGGTCACACGGCGATCAAGAATGTGGCTACAGGTGATTACCTGAACATAGAAACCCTGCAGAGCTATGTAGAGTGTACAAATATTGGTACTGGTGCCTGGAGTGCGCAGTGGGCGCTGGAGGACTTTGACGGTCACAAGCGCATTCGCAACAGGTGGCAGTCAGGTGACTATGTCCACATTGAAAACCTTACAGGCTATGCGCAGCATGGTTCGGTCTACAATGGTGCATACAGCGGGCATTGGACACTGGAGGCTGTGAGTGGTTCCAGGTTAGGAGCTGAGCTGATCCCTACACAGGTTTTCAGTTCATCGGTAGCGGTTTATCCCAATCCGTTTACCAGTCAGGTACAGATCAAAATTCAGTCTCAGGAAGGAAAGGATCATCAGATTTCCGTATGGGACATGTCTGGTAAGCAGGCGCTTTACCAGGTCGAAAGCGCTGATGAGCATGGGGTTGTCAATCAGTTATTGAATACAGCATCCCTCAAGGCGGGTATTTATTTCTTCAAGGTGCAGTCTGGTGAACAGTTGAAAACCTTCAAGATGATCAAAGATTAATCTGAGTTTACTCGGGATTTTGTTAAGCCGGAGCCCTTTTGGGTTCCGGTTTATTTTTTTGTAGGTGAAAGTGTCTGATGCTTCGACGGAGCTCACCATGACAGATGGGAAGAAAATGCCTGCTATCGAATCTGAGAGCCTCTGACTGGATGAGATTCCCGCCTGCGCGGGATGGCGGTTCCAAACGGCGATACTCATCCGCTTTCGGATTACAATTTGGGCACAAGAAATGGGATTTTCTTTTCGGAGGATTGATGTGTGCACCTCTATGGAGAAAAAAGGAAATCCATTAATCAGATTCCGAACCCTTCAAAACCTTCTTCACCAAAGGAGCGATGGTTAACCCCTGAACGATGATAGAGAATACCACGATCACATAGGTGACGGTAAGGAAGAGCTCACGCCCCATCTGAGGTTCCAAGGACAAAGCCAAAGCTATAGAAATACCCCCTCTGATACCGCCCCAGGTCATGATCAGGTTTGATTGGGGGATGAAGTTCAGTTTGTTTTTGAAAATGGCCACAGGGCCAGAGAGCGCAATATACCTTGCCAAAAGTGCCAGAGGAATGGCCATCAAGCCAAAAAGGAAATAGGCTCCATTCATGGTAACGACCAGTAATTCAAGTCCGATCAACACAAAAAGAACGGCATTGAGCAGGACGTCTATGAGCTCCCAAAATTTGTCAACATACAAGTGCGTATTGTCTGACCAGGCGATTTTTGGGGCTTTGTTGCCAAGAAAAATCCCGGCTACCACTACAGCGAGTGGTCCGGATACGTGTAAGTAATGGGCCAAAGCAGAAACGCCCATGACCAACGCCAAAGTAATGATCACCTCCGTTTCGTAATGATCTATGACTTTCATCAACCGGAAAGCACCCCAACCTGCCAGTAAGCCAAGTATAAGCCCCCCAGCTACTTCCGACACAAACAACAAACTCACATCGGTAAAACTCATGGAATCCAGTCCTTGTTGAGCGATTTTGAAAAGTACAATGAAAATCACCACACCCACGCCATCGTTAAACAACGATTCGCCCACAATCTTGGTCTCCAGCTTCTTGGGGGCATTGGCTTCCTTCAATATTCCCAAGACCGCAATGGGGTCGGTAGGAGAGATGAGGGCACCAAAAAGAAGACAGTATACGTAATCGATGGGGTAGCTAAAGGCCATGAATAAATAATACATCATGGTGCCGATCAGAAAAGTAGAGAGTACTACGCCAATGGTGGCAAAAAGAGCAATGGGCCCTTTTTGCTTTTTTAGAGCATCAAGTTTGGTGTGTAAGGCCCCGGCAAATAGCAAGAAGCTGAGCATTACATCAAGCAGTGCCGTCTCAAAATCTACCGATTGGATCAGTAGCTTGGCTTCATCCAGGATGTAATGATTAAAACTTCCCAAAATGGTGATCCCTACAGTGAAAACAATGGCAATGATCATCAGGCCAATGGTAAAAGGCAGTTTCAGGAATTTGGTATTAATGAATGCAAAAATGGCCGAAAGGATAATCAGGATCGTGATAATGTTGAAGATACTCATGATGCTTTTTACAAGTAATAGTTCGGATGACTCGGCAATATACGGTGTAATTGCCGTGTGTGTCGGTTTGGTGTATTGGGAGGTGTGTCTGCACACCTACATGGAGCAAATAGGATAAGAAATGACCTTTTCACGCTGATCCAGGCATTGTCACTCTTTCGATAGCTTATACCAGAAAGTGAAAATGTCTGATGCTTCGACGGAGCTCAGCATGACATTTTCTATCTCTGGCATTATCACGCTGAGTCTGGCATTGTTATTCTGATTTTAGTATGACATTTTCAAGGCAAAGCGTCTATGGGCATTGTCACTCTGATCTCCTCGAAGAGTAAGACAATGCCTTATTATATCGTCTACCTTACCATCTGTCTGATGGTACGACGGAGCTCACCATGACAGATGGGAAGAAAATGCCTGTTATCGAATCTGAGAGCTTCTGACTGGATGAGATTCTCCTTCCTATTCGTCTGAGAGAAAGGCAGCGACCTTTTTATATTTTGAAAATACCCCAATCAAACGTACTATTTTATACCTATTTGTGAATTTTGGAGTATAAAATACCGGTCAAATTGCGATGAACACAATATCGCAATTATGGTACTTGATAGAAGAATCTGCTCACTCGTCTTTTTTTGCCTCGCACTCACCCAATGCAGCCCGGTACAGGATACTTCCTCTTATAAAGCACGCCTGGACATTCCGGCACTCAAAAGTTTTACCCAATCAGTAGTTCAAACCTATCCGCTGCCCGCTATGGCTGTAGTGGTGGTCACACGCGATACGGCCTATTACCTTACCACTGGCTACAGTGATCTGGCCAGGAAGATACCATTTACAGATTCCACGGTGTTTTTCGCCGGAGGATTCTCAGAGCTGTTGGTGGCGAGTACAGCACTTCGTCTGCAGCAAGTAGGCAAACTCAGCTTGCAGGACCCGGTGGTCAGGGAGCTGCCCTACTTTCAGATGCAGGGGGACTACCAGCGCATTTCAGCACATCATCTGCTTACCCACACTTCTGGTATTCCTCATTTCAATCCGGCCTGGGATATGCCGGCCTATGAGGAGGACGCATTGGAGGCCACCACTCGCAGCATTATTTTTCAGGATGTAATGTTTGCGCCCGGCACCCAATGCAAAAGGTCGCCTTATAACTATGATATCCTGGCCGATCTGATGGCCAAGTCTGAGCAGAAGTCTTTCGAAGAGGTGGTACATGCCGAAACGCTGGCGCCTCTTGGGATGCGCCACTCCAGCTTCTTTCCGGATACTTCATCGGCAGAGCTGGCCCGGCCGCATGAGATCCTCAACTGGATCAGCTATGACCTCAGGGAATCGGAGATTTATCCATATACCCGCGAAAATGCGGGGAGCTTTGGCCTGCATACTACAGTGGGCGACATGGCCAAATGGATGCAGATGGTCTTGAGAACAGACACGGTTCAGGGAGGTCTTTCATCGGCTTCTATTGATCAGCTCATGACTGCCCACTACAAAACCGGAGAAAACACCTACAAGGGTTATGGCTGGGAGATCAGAGACTCGGAAGGCGTGCGGGTATTTCACAACAGCTGGAATGCTGGCGGCTTCAGTGGTGACCTCAGCGTGATTCCCGGACAGGAAATGGCAGTGATGGTACTCTCCAACACCTCTGACGATTTTAATCCCTCTGTCATTAGCGAGCACATTCTCGATCACCTGCATGGGGCATCGCTGAGTAGAGTGAAATATCCCATTCACATCGCTATGAGCCGAAAACTCAATGAGGGGCGCTGCCTGGAGGAAGTATTGGCCTGGTACGACAGCCTGATGATAGCAGGCGGGGGCGATTACCTGATGGGGCCTGCTTTGCTGGGGCAGCTGGGGGTCAATCTTCTGCACAGGCTTTCCCGAATGGAAGATGCCACCGAGGTATTTCTGCACGCTGTCCAGCTTTATCCTGAATCTCCTGAGGCACATCTCAATTTGGCTGAGGCCCTCCTTACCTCGGGTCTCCTGGCCGAGGCAAAAACACACTTTAAAGAGGCCATGAAACTGAGGCCGTCCATGAATTCTCCCTATGTAAGCTTTCTGCGAGAGCAGCTCGCAGTGGCTCAGGAGAATCAGGCTTCATCCTAAAGAAATTTTCCAACCACAATTCTTTGACAGGATCATTTATTTATTTCTAACCAATTAAAAACGATTACCATGATCAACAATCAACACCAATTGAAGGCCCTGAGCCTGTGTGCTATTCTGGGCTTTGGCCTGCTCTTTACGGGCTGCCAGGAGGACGTCACGGAGCCCTCGGCCATCATCGATGCAGATGCCGCCACTGAGGCCCGGGCGATCTACTCCAGCCGGGAGGTTTATTTCACCCGCTCAAATGGGCAGGTTTCATCCTCCACCGCTTCTTCCGATTTCGGGAATGTTTCCGGCTGGGATGCGGGGGCTACCTACATTTCTTCTAATACCCTTCGAATCACCCTGGCAGCGAATGTCGTGGGAACCTCCGGGGGTATGGAGTCCAGAATTGATGTTTCGGACGGTACAGAGTACTGGCTGGAGTATAAAGTGAGATTCCACAGCCAGTTTGACTGGAGCCGTGGTGGCAAAGTAGGCTGGGGCTTTCAGGTAGGTGATGGAGTGACAGGCTGCAGGGCCAGTGATGCCCAAGCCGGAAACGGAGGCAGCATGCGCGCCATGTGGTATTCACCAAACTCTAGTGACAGCCGGGTGTATTTTCAGCCCTATCTGTATCATCAGGGCATGACCAGCAACTGCGGTGAGTCATTTGGTGCTACATATCCGAGCTCCGGAGCATTGTCCAGAGGTACCTGGTACACCATTGGTTTTTATATGAAATCCAATACAGGAAGTTCCTACAATGGCACCGCCGAGATGAAAGTGAATGGAAGCACTGTTTTGAGAAGAGACAACATCAAATGGGCTTCTTCTGACTCTAAGCGAAAAGTAAAGGGACTATACTACTCTGTTTTCAGAGGTGGAAGCCAGAGTTACTGGGGTTCAGGTAGCACAGGTTACATCTATTTTGATGACTTGAAATGGGCAAGAATCAGTAGCTAAACCCAGAGCACTGTCCCGGGAAGGAGGAGAGCAGATCACAGGAGCTTGTCGGATGGACCTCTCCAAGGCACTGGGACAGTGCTTGTTTTTATGAAAATAAGACTCATCATATTCTTCAATTTGTCCATGGCGGGACTTATGGCTCACGGACAGGGCCAACTGACCGCAGGGATGAGCTATACCCGGCAAAACCTCACCTGGTCCATAGCAGGCAACCTCAATGGCACCTCGCCCAATATTTTTTCAGAACTGAAATGGCAACGTGTGATGGGAGCAGGAGCCCTGGTGGCCTACCAACACCCCATCACAGACAGGATGGTAGCTTTCGCTGAGTACCAGCATCAATTATTGGTGCAAGGGAGCGTCACCGACAGTGACTATGAGGGGGATGATCGTACCGGACGTGTGTTTTTTGCCAAAGAGGATGCCGGAAAGGGATATGCCCTGGCCAGTCAGGGTGGCTTATTGTATCAGGTGTTCAAAAGGAAAAGCATGACCTTCACCCTTGGTGGGGGCTACGGACTTATGAACCAGCGCTTTTTTCTGCTCAATGAAAAGATGGGATTGCGCAGCTCTTATACCAATCAATGGTATGGGCCTCTGCTCACAGGTAGTTTGCAATTGCTGGCCGAAAGCTTCTTTGGGATCACCCTCAAAACCACTTATCATCAGGTGCGATACCATGCCACCGGCAACTGGAACCTGATCGAGCGTTTCCAGCATCCGGTGAGTTTCAGGCACCGAGCCAAAGGTTTCGGACTGGAGAATCAATTGGTCATGTCTTACAAAATGTCTGGAGGATTGTGTGTGGAGTTACGGCCTTCCTACAGTTATTGGACCACAGGCATGGGGATCGATACCGTCTACAAAAAAGACCAGTCCACACCCAAAACACGACTGAATGATGTCACTAGTGAGGTGCTGGGGGTGGAAGTGGGAGTGGTTTGGAGGCTTATGAATTAGCCATCCATTCCATCACCTGGTTGGTTCGTGCTCCGCTTACACCTGTGCTCACACACCTGCCATTGCCCAATAGGTCGTCCACCACCTGCTGAATGAGTGGCTGCTGTATGTGTTTGGGTAAGTCGAAGGAAAAGACCTTGTCTTCAGAAGCATCTCTTCTCAGCGTCACTTCGGCCTTGCCAAAGGACACATAAGAAATCTCCCCTTTGGAGCCTACAATGGTAGTAATGTCTTTGTCACTCACTTCTCCTGAAGCGAAGCACCAACTGCCCGTTCCGAGCACCCCTTTGGTAAACTCAAAGCTGGCGGTTACGATATCCTCTGCTTTGTATTGTCCGCCCTGATTGGCTGAATATCCGCTGGCCTTTCGGATGGGGCCAAAAAGGAAGTCCAGAAAATCCAGCTGATGGCTGGCCAAATCATAAAAGTATCCTCCGCCGGAAATCTCCGGATTTACCCGCCAATGATTGGTTTGATGGGTGATAATGTCTGGCACCAATGGCTTACACATCCTCACTTCTACAAACCGAACGTCTCCGATAGCACCCGATTCGATCAGTTCTTTAATTTTCAGAAAATGCGGGAGAGCCCGGCGGTAGTAGGCTACGTAGAGTGGTACACCCGCTTTTTCACAAACGGAGATCATTTCCTGACACTCGGCATGGGTTCGGGCCATGGGTTTTTCCACGTACACAGGCTTGCCGGCGTTGGCCGCTTTGATGGTGTAGTCCAGGTGTGCATCTGGGGGAGTGGCGATGTAGATGGCATTAACTTTGGGATCATTGATCAGCGCATCGGCATCACTATACCATTTTTCGATCTGGTGACGCTTGGCATAGTCCTGCGCTTTGTTGGCATTTCTCCGCATGACGGCCTCTATCCGTGAGTTGGCGACCAGGTTCATGGCTGGTGCACTTTTGACTTCACATACATCACCTACCCCTACGATGCCCCAATTCACCTGGTTTTCCTTGATTTTCTTGTTCATTCTCTGTTTTGTGTTCCTACATGCAAATTACAATCATTTATCGTTTAAACACTCCTTTGAGCTGTTTTGGACGATTGTACCCCCAGTTTTGGACGCTGACTACCCGGGCTCTTAATAGGTTTAGGGTCTGAAATTTTTTGGCAACCAACTTCATATGATGAACAACTACCTGAGACTCGGGAAGCAATACTTATTGATTTTAACAGGTGCATTTCTTTACTATCCATCCATCGCACAAGACACCACGGTCACTACCATATCGGCCGATGGTCCGGGAGATACCTATAGTTTGCTGGAGAGTGCTTTGGGCGGCTCGCCCCTGGAGGTGCCGGATTGTGACCATACGGAAGTTTTCAAACACATAGAAGAGTTGTATGATGACGAGCTCGAACGGAACGTGTTCAAGTTTTACATTCACAAAGACATAGATACTGACCGATGCGAAACGAATGTGGATCGTCAAAGGAATGAAATCAAAGCGTATGACCCTTCTCCCGATTACCTGAAAGCCATTCAGCGTGAGGTAGTCACTTATGAGTGGTTTTTTAAGATTGATGAATTTTTTCAGCCTTCGACCAACTTCACGCATCTCTTTCAGCTGAAAGCTGTGGGTGGTAACGATGCTGCGAATCCGCTGCTGACCATCACACCACGAAAGGGTGATCCTGAGCAGCTTCAGCTCATTCATGGCAGAGGGAGCAACAACTACACGACGGTCACATACACCGATCTGTCGCTCATCAAAGGCCGATGGGTACAGGCTTACTGCAAAGTGGAGTATGCAGACAATACAGGCACCCTGGATGTCAGTCTGAAACTGCTGGATGGTACCGAAGTGCTGAGCTACACGAGCAACGAAATAGACATGTGGAGAACAGGGTCTTCGTTTGTGCGACCCAAGTGGGGCATCTACCGCAGTTTGAATGACATTAATTCTCTCCGCGATGAGGAGGTGCTTTTTGCGGATTTTAAGGTAACAGAAATAGGCGCTTGCCCTGCATGGTATGAAGATGCCGATGGGGATGGTATGGGTGACCCCAATTCCTTTGTCTATGCCTGTGAGCGACCTGATGGGTATGTGCAGAACAATGTAGATACCTGCGTGGACTGGTTTGAGGATGCGGACGGCGATGGCCTGGGCAATCCTGAGGTGAGTCAATATGGATGTGCGCAGCCAGCAGGGTATGTAGACAATGCGGATGATCCTGATGATACTAAAAATGCACTGGTCCTGAATGCGACTATTGCCCCGAAACCGGAGGTGTACCCCAATCCTGCTACCAACGCGATAAAAATTCTGCATATGGAGGGAGCAGAAAACTACCGTGTTTTGGACATGGGAGGCCGTGTGGTTCTGACGGGTAGCGGCTCCGAAATTTCCATTGAGTCATTGATGCCGGGTGTTTACTTCCTGCACGTAGAGGGACAGGTTTTCAGATTTATCAAAAAGTAAAGGGATGGAGCTATTGAAAAGGACTTACACGTTGATTTTGGGCATTTGGGCATGCTCAACCTTCACAGGACAGGCACAGGACTTACCAGACCTTTTATCCAATAAGGCCATTGCCCAAACGCATTACCTTCCGGATTTTTCCTATGCCGGGTATCATTTTGGAGAAGATCCACTCCCGGGTTTGACTGAAGGTAAAGTACTCTATGCCACCGATTTTGGAGTGATTCCCAATGATGGAAAGGACGATAGTAAAGCGCTTCAACGGGTTTTCAGCGCAGCCCATGAGGTACCGGGGCTGGTGACCTTGCAGCTTCCTCCCGGACAAATCATCCTGAGCGAGGTGCTGTACATTGAGCGGAGCCACATGGTATTGAGGGGAAGTGGAAGTGGTGCCAATGGTACCACTATTTACTGCCCCAGGCCCATGACCTATTTTGCCGATCCTCCAGCGTTATCAGAGCTCCGGGAATATTTGGTGGAGTTGGATAAGCGCCAACGAGAACCAGTGAATAACCTTGACTTACCATTTTCACAATATGCCTGGGCGGGCGGGGTGATCTGGACCCGCCAGCCGGAAGTACGCACCAAGGCTTACCTGGACAAGTATGATGCAGAGCCCGTAGTGCTTTGCAAAGTCCTGACAGGTAAGCGTGGCACCCATGAGCTAACCGTATCATCGGCCAAGGATCTAAAAGTGGGGCAGGTGGTCCAGCTAGAATGGTACAACACCGAAGGGCAGGAGGGCTCATTGATCAAGGCCTTGTATGGCGAAAGCCCATTGAAAATAGGTACTCATCACTGGAACTATCCCACCCATCCACTGGTGCAGCAGCGTGCGCTCATTACAAGGGTCGCGGGGAATAAAGTGACCATCAAGGACCCGCTGCTCATGGACATCAGAGAAGCCTGGGCTCCGACTATGGTGGAGTGGCTCCACCTGGAAGAAGTGGGGATCGAGCATATTCGAATCGTTTTTCCTATGGCGCCTAATATCGCCCATCATGTAGAGGAGGGGTATAACGCCATTTACCTCACCCGTCTATTCAATGGATGGGTGACAGACGTGAAGATTGAGAATGCAGATAGTGGGATATTGACAGAAGAAATTGCCAATGTGACGGTCAGTGACATAGAAACCTCCGGGGAGAAAATAGCCCACTACTCAGTGGCGATGAGTGGGGTACACAACGTACTGGTGCAGCGGTTGCGGGTTCGCAATGTGGTCAGGCATCCTTTGAGCTTCAATACCTTTTCTACTAAGAGTGTCTATGCCGACTGTCAGGTGGAGGTGGCTCCTATTCTCGATCAGCATGCGGGGGCAAATCATCAGAATTTGTTTGACAACATCAGGGTGAATGTATCCTTAAATGGAGCAGATGAATACCCCCTGTTTGCAGGCGGGGGTGCTGGCTATTGGAAGCCTGCACATGGCGCTTACACCACTTTTTGGAACATTGGTGTGACCTTCGGAGATGGGTTTGAAACCACCAGAGTGGTGACTTTAAATGGCATGGCAGACGGACCCATGGCCCGTTTGCTGGGAATATATGCGAACAGAAAAATAGCGGTAGTTTATGGGCCTGATGCCTATATTGAGCGGGTAAACTCGCGGATCAGTGACATTCCTTCGCTTTATCAGTATCAGCTGGACATGAGGACCAGGTGATGGCAATAGTATGGAGAATATTCCGTAATTTTTACATGTAGGCGTACCCCGAAATGATGAACATAAAGTTGAAAAATACTTTAATTGAGTACAGGAGAGTCTTTTTTGTGATCTCTTTACTGCTGGTCGGAGGGCTGGGTTTTGGTCAGGAAAATCACAGATTTCGACACCTTTCCACAGCTGATGGGCTTTCGCAAGGCTCAGTGATTGCCATTGCTCAGGACCAAAAAGGATTGTTATGGTTTGCTACACGAGATGGGCTCAACACCTATGATGGCAATCAGTTCACGGTTTTCAGGAATGATCCCAAAGACTCTACGACCATCAGTAACAATGATGTTCTGGAAATCCTCACCGATCAGTATGGGGATCTATGGGTGGGCACATACAATGGACTGAACCGATACAGCTATAGTCAGGGCCGGTTTTATCGGTTTTATAATGACAAGAATGATCCCACCTCCCTGGCCAATAACAGTGTATGGGCCATTCATGAGATGGATAATGGGGAGATCTGGGTCGGCACGGGTGGTGGACTCACCATTTATAAAGATGGGAAGTCGTTCAGAGTGCAGCATGACCCGGCAGATGATAAGAGCTTATCCGGCAATTATGTGGTGGAGATTTTTCAGGATAGCCGTGATGATATCTGGATAGGCACTTCAAAAGGCCTTAACCGGGTGTCGGCTCGTGAGGGAAACAAGATATACTTTGATCGCTACCTTTCGGCTCCCGGCCAGCTGGGTACTCTTAGCGATAACTTTGTGCAGAGCATTGCGGAAGGTCTGGATGGTACACTTTGGTTTGGTACCAGAGGTGGCCTCCATAGACTGGAGGAGCAAGATCGATTTGTTGCTTTTCACCATGATCCCGAAGATCCCGCGTCCATTAGCAATGACGATGTGAGGTCATTGACCTTCGATGGGGAGGGAAACCTTTGGGTAGGTACTTATCGCGGGCTGAATAAAATGAGTACTCCGGGCATTTTCTTGCCAATCCTCAACGATCCCAATGACGCCCAAAGCCTAAGCAAGAACACCATCAAATCCACCTTTATGGATAAGAAAGGCTCCCTATGGGTGGGTGTGTACTATGGCGGGATCAATATGCTGGATGAAACCAATAGTAACTTCAGAAACTACCAGCAGCTGCCAGCTGGCAATGGACTGAGCTATGATGTAGTGAGCTCCATCGTGGAGGATCAGTTCGGGAAGATATTCATCGGTACGGAGGGTGGAGGGATTAATTTTCTCAATCCTAAAAACGGGAAGATTAGCCATCTGAAAGCTACCGGTAAATCTGCAGCCTTGTCCAGCAACAACATCAAGGCGCTATATCTGGAGTCTGGGAAAAATTTATGGATAGGTACCCTGAACACCGGGATCGATGTTTTTGATACAGAATCCGGTACGTTCAAAGCCCATTTTGATAAAGACCTGGGACTAAGTCACAATAGCGTATATGCTATTTTGAAGGAAAATGACTCACTCTTTTGGGTGGGTACTTTTGGGGGCGGCCTTCATCTACTAAATACCCGCTCCAAAACCTCAGAAAACATCCTGTATGACCCGGCAGATGCCGGAAGTCTGAGCGATAATCAGGTGCGGCTCCTCTGTAAGGATGCCGATGGTAATCTATGGATAGGCACCCAATACGGACTCAATAAATTGCCGGCTCGAAATATCGCCGACCACAACTACACCTTCGAGCGGTTTTTCTACAACGAACAAAAGAAGTCCGGTGAAGATGTACTGGTGATTTTTGAAGATCATCTCCGACGCATTTGGGTGGGTACCTATGAATCCGGGCTGAGCCGGTATGACTCACAGCGCAACGAATTCATTTCATTCCCCATTTTTGATTCTTCAGATGGCAACAGCAATGTGATTCATGGCATTTTGGAGGACAGCGAGCATTACCTTTGGGTGAGTTCCAATCAGGGTATTAGCAAGGTGAATCCCGAGAATGGCAACACCCTCACCTTTGATGAGTCCGACGGTCTGGTTTCTAACGAATTCAATAACAACGCCTGTTTCAAAAGCCAGTCCGGTATGATGTACTTTGGCGGGCCTCAAGGACTTTCGGCTTTTTTTCCTGACAAAATCAGAACGAATAGATACGCTCCTTCCACGGTGATCACCGATCTCAAGCTTTTCAACCAGTCGGTGAAAGTGGGCGCGACAGATGGTATTTTGAAAACCTCCATCATGGAGACGCATCAGATTACACTGGATCACGATCAGGCCATTTTCTCACTCGATTTTGCCATACCCAACTTCATCAACCCGGATAAAAACCTCTATGCCTATCGACTGGCCGGGCTGGAAGAAAACTGGAACATCACGCATAAGAATACGGCTACTTATACCATTCAGCGTCCGGGGACGTATGTTTTCAAGGTCAAAGGGGCCAATAATGATGGTATCTGGAGCGAGGACATTACTTCTATGAAGATTGTGGTGAACCCAGCGCCATGGCGTACCTGGTGGGCATTTTCGATCTATTTCATCATCGTGGTGGTGGCCTTGTATGCACTGAACAACATCATGCTGTCACGCTCCAGGCTCCGGCATCAGCTGGAGCTGGAGCACTTTGAAAATGAGCGGCAGAAGTCCGTAAACCAGATGAAACTTCGGTTTTTCACCAACATTTCTCATGAGTTTAGAACGCCACTCACCCTCATTCTGGGGCCATTGGAGCAGATTCTGCAGGATTATAAAGGCAGTAATAAGGTGTACAAGCAGCTCAAGGTGATGGAGAAGAACTCTGTCCGATTGCTCAAGCTGGTTAATCAGTTGCTGGATTTCAGAAAGTTTGAAAACAAGCACGAGAAACTCCACGCCGCAGAGGGGAACATGGTGAAGTTTATCGAGGAGATCGTGCTGTCTTTCAGGCAGTATGCCAAGATTCATCAGATCAATTATGAGTTTGACAAAAGCTCCGAAGAAATCAAGGCTTGGTACGATCGGGACAAAATGGAACGGGTTTTTTATAACCTGATCTCCAATGCCTTTAAGTACACCAACGAAGAAGGGAGTATCCAAATCAAGGTCTGGCATGAGGACCAGCAGTTCTTTTTCAGGATTACTGATACAGGCATTGGGATGGAGCGTGAACACCTCGAGCGCATTTTTGATCGGTTTTATGAGGTGGAGCATACAGAGGCCAGCCCCAAACATCAGCATCAAAAGGGGACTGGTATCGGATTGGCCATCGCCAAAGGAGTGGTAGAAATGCACGGTGGCCTCATCGCAGTAGAAAGTGAAAAAGGAAAGGGCACGGCATTCACGGTAAGTATGCCACTGGGCAAAGATCACCTTCAGGAAGACCAGATCATCAAAGACTTTAAGGACAGTGAGGATGTCTCCACCTATGAGAAGATCAACATGGTGGAAGCCGAGCTGATGGAGTCAGAGGGCTCCATCGAGGAGGTGACCCATACAGTGGATGAGGATAAAATGCCTTGCATACTCGTCGTGGAGGACAATCCATCGGTGCGCCGGTTCATTGTGGACGTTTTCAGGGGAGAGTATCGGACAGAGGAGGCCGAAAATGGAATGGAAGGGTTCAAAAAAGCCGTTCAAATCGTGCCGGACCTCATTATCAGTGATGTGATGATGCCCAAAATGGATGGAATTGAATTTTGCTTTCAGGCCAAATCAAACCTCAAAACAAGCCACATTCCCTTCATGTTGCTGACCGCCCGTACCTCACTGATTTTTAAGTTTGAAGGACTGGAATCTGGTGCGGATGAATACCTCAATAAGCCCTTCAATGTGAAGGAACTCAAACTGAAGACCAGAAACCTGATCAATACCTACAACAGGTTGCGTGAGAAGTTTGCCAGTGAGTCCATCGTGAAACCCAGCGAGATTACCGTTTCTTCGCTGGACGAAAAGCTGCTGAAGCGAGCACTGGAGATCGTGGATGAAAACATTTCTAACGAGTTTTTTAATATCCAGCTGTTCAGCACCGAACTGGGTGTGAGCCGCACCATGCTCTTCACCAAAGTGAAAGCGTGGACCAATCTCACACCGAACGAATTCATTCATTCGATGCGCATGAAGCGGGCTGCTCAGATCCTGGAGCAAAACAAAGTCTCCGTGGCAGAGGTGAGTTATCATGTGGGATTCTCCAATCCCAAGTATTTCAGCAAGTGCTTTCAGAAATACCACTCGGCCACTCCTACCGAATATGCAGGAAAATTCTCCGTGGCAGAGGTGGATGAGGGCTGAATCTTCGTTTTTAGAAGCTGAAATCGCTTTTTAGGACTCCTTTATACCTACTTCTGGATTTTTGTGACCTCCCAAAGCTCTAAGATTGACCTTGAATTAACAAGCGAAAATTTTGTGAAACATCGAATCAGTTTTCTTGAGGTGGCGCTAAGTCTTTTGATCGCTTTTATGGTGCTCCTGATGATATACCTAATCTAAACCAAAAAATGTATGAGAATGATTTTTACTTTGAACAAATACTATAAGACCCTGCTGTCTGTAGTATTGATGAGTGTGACATCCTGGGCGGTCGCTCAGGAGCGGACAGTGAATGGTACGGTGACTTCTGCTGAAGATGGTACCGGTTTGCCCGGTGTGTCTGTGCTGATAGATGGCACCCAGAGTGGTACCATTACAGACATAGAAGGTAACTATAGTCTGACCGTACCGAACGATAATTCGTCACTGATTTTTAGCTTCATAGGATTTGAGCAGCAAAAGATCAATGTAGCCGGACGTAGTACTGTGAGTGTGGAGTTGGCCGTGGACCTGATGTCCTTGGATGAGGTGGTCGTAGTGGGATATGGCGCTGTGAGGAAGAGTGATCTTACGGGTTCGGTCTCTTCTGTCAAGGCAGCGGAGATCAATGCTTTCCCGGCATTATCTGCTGTGCAGACGCTGCAGGGGCGTGCTGCCGGAGTGCAGATCTCTTCCAACAACGGAGGTCAGCCAGGGACCAACTATAGCATCAGGGTACGGGGAGTGAGTTCTATCAACTCTTCTAGTGAGCCTATTCGCGTGGTAGATGGTTTTGTGGGCGCGGAGATGCCTCCGCCACAGGACATTGAGTCTATTGAAATACTGAAAGATGCTTCGGCTACCGCCATTTATGGTTCCAGAGGATCCAATGGGGTAATACTCATCACGACCAAAAAAGGAAGCAGCGGCCAGATCAAGGTTGATTTCAATAGTTCTTATTCTTTTCAGAATACGACCAACAAACTCGAGCTTTTGGACGGACCGGAATTTGCTTCTTACATTCAGAATTTCTCACCCAATTATGAGTATTTGGGCTCAAACACTGACTGGCAGGACGAAATCTATCGTCAGGGAATGATTGCAAACAATCAGCTGTCGGTGAGTGGTGGCACAGATAACGTGCGATACTACCTGTCAGGTACCTACTTCGATCAGGATGGTGTGGTCATTGGGTCTGAGTACAACAGATACTCTCTCAATGCCAACATGGATGTGAAGGCCAATGAATACCTAAAGTTTGGTTTGAACCTCTACGGTCGCCGTAGCAAAGACATGGGGATTCGTACTCAGGAAGGCAGTGGCGGATCTGGCCAGGCCGGTGTAGTGGGTGCAGCGATGCGCTTCAATCCTGATCTGGGTATTTACAATGAAGATGGCTCCTATACGGTAGCTCAGGTGGGTGATCAGATAGACAACCCATATGCCATGGCCACAGAATATGACCGTGAGCGCATTACAGACAGATTTCAGTCTAACACTTTTGCAGAGCTGGACATCACGGAGTGGTTATCATTCAAAACCACCCTCGGTATAGGCGTGACCAACTGGCGTGATGGTGAGTTTTGGCCTACCACACTTATTCGTGGAGCAGGCTCGGATGGTCTGGCATCCATCAGTGCACAGAAACAAACTTCCCTTTTGAGTGAAAACTACTTCACCATTCACAAGGATTTTGGACAGCATCGCATCCTTTGGGTCAATGGTTATTCTTATCAGAAAAACAGCACCGAGTCATGGGGCGCTTCTTCTTCTGGCTTTATCAACAATGCCGGGCGCTTCTGGGCTTTGAATCAGGGGTCTACTCCAAGTACTCCTTCATCTGGTTATTCTCAGTCGTCCATTAAGTCCTTCTATACCCGACTGAACTATACCATCATGGATCGCTACACCTTCACCTTCACAGGCAGAAGAGACGGGGCGTCCAATTTTGCAGCCAACAAAAAATGGGGATTTTTCCCTTCAGCGGCCTTCGCCTGGGATGTCAAGGGAGAGTCTTTCCTGAAATCTGTGGATGTGATCGATCAGCTGAAAATGCGCGTGAGCTATGGTTCTGTAGGAAACCAGGCCATCGGACCTTACCAGTCGTTGGCCACCTTGTCTGTACGCAACCCACACATCGCTGGCACCAATGCCCTCGGAGTAGGGTCACTTGCCAACAATGTGTTGAGCTGGGAAACCACCGATCAGTTTGATGTCGGTGCGGATATTGGACTGGTCAAGGGCCGTGTGAATCTTACAGTGGACTACTACAACAAGCAGACTAAAGACCTTTTGTTCAACAGGCCGCTGCCTAGCTACATAGGCGTGGGCTCGCAGTGGCAAAACATTGGAGTACTGGAAAACAAAGGATTTGAATTCTCTGTGAATACTAAAAACCTGGTGGGAAAAATACAGTGGGAATCCAACTTCAATATTTCGGCTAATAGAAATAAGATAGTGGAGCTGGCAGACTCAGTGCAGATCTACGGTGCCTCACCCGGCCATATGTTGTTGGGTAGCTCACAGCTACTGCTGGAGGGAGAGTCCATTGGTGTTTTCTACGGGTACGAGTACCAGGGAATCTATCAGAATGGTGACACCTTTTTGCCGGGTTCTGGTTTTGAGCAAGAGGCTGGTGGTGAGAAGTTTGCAGACGTGAGCGAAGATGGCGAGCTGAGCAACGATGACCGTAAAATCATAGGTAATCCTCATCCTGATTTTATCTGGGCTTTTAGCAACACCGTGAGTTATAAAAACTTTGACCTGAATGTTTTCTTTCAGGGCTCACATGGCAATGACATGCTCAGCTATACGCAAATGGAGTTGGAGACCCTTTCGGGAAAAGCCAATGCATCTAAGATTGCACTACGTGCCTGGACACCTGAAAATCCCAACACTGACATTCCTAAAGCTTCAAGCGGCAGGACCTACAAAGTATCTTCCCGATGGGTGTATGATGCCAGCTATGTCAGGTTGAAGAACATCGCATTGGGCTATACTTTCCCTACAGCATTGCTGAACGGCTTGCACATCAGGTCATTGCGGATTTATGCCAGTGCTCAGAACCTCCTGACCATTACGGACTATCCGGGACTGGACCCTGAGGTGAACTATCAGAATAGCAGCAGAAATATTGGGCTGGATTACGCCAGTTATCCCAATGTTCGCACCTATACTTTCGGCATCAATCTGGGACTATAATGAAGGCTTTAAAACATAGAATCATGAAAAGATCATATATATTATCAGCATTTTTTGCACTGGGTATATTGTTCGCATTTTCCTGCGACGACCTGGTGGAAGAGCCCGTGGGGCTGTTGTCTCCGGAGGGCTTTTTCAAGACACCAGCCGACGTACAGATAGGCCTCAATGGCGGCTATTCAGCCATAGAGCACGAGGCATTCTGGGGTCGTAAGCTTTTCCTCACGCTCATCCTTAGAGGGGATATGGTGAGCATTGGTGATCAGACCACTGCAGCTCGTAGAATCGAAGTGGACAAGATGAACATGAGTTCAAATAATGGAATGGTGAGTGAGTTTTGGCCGAAAGGGTACGAAGCACTAGCAGCAATTAACTATGCCCTGGAGGGTGCCAAAAGTGTGGATGCGCCCGAGGAGGAGCTCAATGCTGTGGTGGCAGAGGGTCGCTTTTTGAGGGCCTTCATCCATTATCACTTTGTGCGCTTGTTTGGAGAGATTCCTTATATAGATGTGGCTTTCTCTGATCCGGCTTTGGCGTATACACTGCCTCAAAACCCCGTGGCAGATACCTATGCTGGTATTATTGCTGATCTGGAGTTTGCCAAAGAGTGGCTGCCAGATGCACCGGCATTGCGCTCCAGACCTGGCAAAGGTACGGCAGCAGGTTTGCTGGCCTCAGTACACCTTACATTGGAAAATTGGAATGATGCGTATGATGAAGCAAAATGGGTGATTGACAATAGCGGTTCATTTCAGTACGCACTGGAGGGTGAGTTCGCAGATTTGTTTGATCCATCTATCGGTGCACCATCTAACGAGCTTTTGTTTGAGATCGATTTTTCGGGTAACGATGCTGCCGGAGCCATTGGTGGATCCAATCCTTCCACGGATTATCTGGCGTCTGTCACAGGGCCACGTAAAGACGAGCGCTTTGGCATGGGCGAAGGCTGGAGTGTAGCAGTGCCTACCTTGGCAGTGTATGATACCTGGGATTCCAGAGACTACAGAAAAGCGGTAAGCTTTGACACCCTGATGACCTACCTTGGAGAGGATACACCATACACCGAGTGGGGAAGTATCCCATTGAATGTGGCACGTCCTCACATTGCCAAGTATTACAGATCCCTTGGGGTATCAGGCGCACCTTCGGGCCTCAATGGCCGGGATTCGGAAATTGATCAGCCTGTGATGAGGTATGCTGAAGTCTTACTGATCGCTGCAGAGGCCTTAAATGAGAAAAATTCAGGCCCCAATGCAGAAGCTGAAGGTTACGTGAATCAGGTGAGGTCCAGGGCACGAAGGGAGTTGGATGGAGATCCGAGCAATGATCGGGCATTTCCCGCTAATATCGCCTCAGGGATGAGTCAGGCGGATTTCCGCACGGCAGTACTGGAAGAGCGTCGGCTGGAGCTTGCTTTTGAAGGAGGCAGATGGTACGATATTCAGAGAAGAAAAATGGCCGAGACGGCATTTAGTGCAGGAGGACTGGAGCAGCAGGCATTTAACCCTGCGCGTGACTACTACCTGCCGAAGTATCAGAACGACGTAGATAAGAACGAAAATCTTACTCAGAACCTCAATTACTAATCGCGGAATGAATAGGATATTGTTAATGTGCGGATTGGTAGGGATGTGGATGAGTGCATGTAATCAAGGGGGTGCGCAGCCAGAGGAGACAGACGTGGAGAACACCCCAACAACAGTTAGCGATTCGGGCCTGAGTGCCCGAATCGCTAACCTGCTTGATTATCCGGCAACAGCCGGTAATTTCCCAAGAAGCCTGGAGCCCAATGGTCAAATACGTGGGGTAGCCTCACGCGACTGGACCAGTGGGTTTTACCCGGGCGTGCTTTGGTATGCCTATGAGTACACTGGTAATGAGGCTTATAAAAAGCTGGCTCAGGAATGGACGGCTCTGGTAGAAGATCAGAAAACCAATGCAGGTACCCATGATATGGGTTTCAAAATCAATTGCAGCTTTGGCAATGGCTACCGGATCGCGAATGACCCAAAGTATAGGGAGATCATGGTCGAAAGTGCAAAGACCCTCAGCACCCGATTCAATCCGGTGGTGGGCTGTACCCGATCATGGGATTTCAATAAAGATGTCTGGACTTTCCCAGTCATCATCGACAACATGATGAATTTGGAACTGCTCTTTTTGGCCACAGAATTTACTGGAGACTCCAGCTATTATCGAATGGCACGCGAGCATGCCATCACTACCATGGAGAATCACTTCAGAGAGGATAACAGCTCATGGCATGTGGTGGATTATGATCCACAGACCGGCGCAGTTCGGGGTAAGCAAACCCATCAGGGGTATTCCGATGAATCCTCGTGGGCACGCGGGCAAGCCTGGGGATTGTATGGCTATACCATGGTCTACCGTTTCACTGGGGAGGCTCAGTTTTTGGATCAGGCCCGAAAGATTTATGCCTACATGATGGATCATCCCAGTCTGCCGGAAGACCTCATTCCCTACTGGGATTATAACGACCCTTCCAAGAGCAAGCCCAGAGATGTTTCTGCAGCCAGTGTGACGGCTTCAGCACTTTATGAGCTGAGTACTTATGCGTCTGATCCGAAAATGATCGAACAGGCCGATGCCATCATGGAAGCCCTGCAATCAGAGGCTTACCTGGAAGACGGAACCAATAATATGTTTATTCTGACACACAGTACCGGAAATATGCCCAAGGATGACGAGGTGGATGTGCCTCTCATCTATGCGGATTACTATTTTATGGAGGCGTTGCTCAGACAAAAAGAATTGAAATAGATGAAAAGACAGTTAGCAAGGCCGATAATAGGCGGGGTGTTATATTTCCTGTTGATTGGATCAGTTCTCAGCCAATCATTTTCGGATCGTAAAACCAATATCAACCAGGGCTGGTCCTACCTGGAGAATCCGGAAATGAACGTGGGAAAGGCACGTAACATGGATGGGTGGGTCTCAGTAGACCTGCCACACACCTGGAACAATCTGGATGCCACAGATCTGGAACCCGGCTACAGACGCAGTGCGAGCTGGTATCGGAAAGTCCTCAGCTTCGCTCCGGAGAAGGGGAGCAGGTACTTTCTCTACTTCGAAGGGGCCAATAATGTCACGAACGTATACGTCAATGACACCAAATCTGGTGAGCATATCGGCGGATATGTGGGTTTCGAAATCGAGATCACAGGACAGCTGATCGCTGGAAAAAATGAGATACTCGTTCGGGTAGACAATGGCTATAACCCTCAGTTGATCCCGTCTCACCAATCAGACTTCTTCATTTTTGGGGGTATTACACGAGATGTTTGGCTCAAGAAAACAGCCGAATCTTATCTTCAGGATATCACCATCCAAACACCGGAGGTGAGCGCTACATCAGGCAGCACACGGATCGTTGTGGAGACTCAATCCACAGGAAGCACCAAAGGGTTGGAGGTAAAGGTGGAGGTGAAAAATCCGGCAGGAGAGATTGTATTTAGCAAACAAGCGGATGTGCAGGCCGGACAGGCGGAGATGAGTTTCACATTGAAGGACCCTGAGCTGTGGGGGGTGAAAAACCCTGTGTTGTATACCGCTGAAATACAGCTGCTGCGGGGCAAGAGGGTCGTTGATGCCGTGGAGGAGACCTATGGTTATCGCTGGTATGAGTTTAAGGAGCACGGCCCCTTTTTCCTCAACGGCGAGCGGTTGATTCTGAGAGGGACACACCGCCACGAGGAGTATGCCGGATATGGTGCGGCCATGCCCAATGCACTGCATCGCCAGGACATAGAAGACATTAAAGCCATGGGTGCCAATTTTGTGCGGTTGGGTCATTATCCCCAGGATCCCGAAGTTTACAAAGCTTGTGATGAGCTGGGTATTTTGGTCTGGGATGAGCTGCCATGGTGTCGGGGAGGCGTGGGTGATGAGGTTTGGAAGGAGAATACCAAAAGGCTTTTGGCAGAAATGATTGATCAGAATTACAATCATCCAAGTGTGATTCTATGGTCATTGGGGAACGAGATCTACTGGCTGCCTGAGTTTGAAGATGGAGATAATCCCGAAAAGATCAATGCCTTTTTGCGGGAACTTAATGACCTGGCCCATGCCCTTGATCCTTATCGGAAAACCGCGGTGCGCAAGTACTATGAAGGAGCCGATATTGTGGATGTTTTTAGTCCCTCCATTTGGTCGGGGTGGTACTCTGGTACCTATAAAAACTATCAGCACGCCATTGATAACTCACTGAAAAAGTATCCGCATTTTGTACACATGGAATACGGCGGATCCAGCCACCTGGGCAGGCACACCGAAAGTCCGGTGACCGGGGATGGGCTGATCAATGCCAACGAATGGGAGGAGCCTATCAATCAGGTGCAGATTGCTAACATCGCTCAAAATGGCGACTGGAGTGAAAACTACATTGTAGACTTGTTTGATTGGCACCTGAGGGTATCTGAGACGCATCCTGATTTTGCAGGTAATGCACAATGGGCCTTTCGGGACTTTGGTACCCCCTTGCGCCCTGAAAATGACATCCCCTATATCAATCAAAAAGGCTTGGTGGATCGGGCAGGCAATCCCAAGGATGCCTACTATGTCTTTAAAAGCTACTGGTCGGAGGAGCCTTTTGCCTACATAGAATCTCACACCTGGACAGAGCGATCCGGCCCGGCGGGAGTGGCGCGCAATATCAGTGTCTTTAGCAACGCCGATAGCGTGGAACTCTTCATCAGTGGGCAGAGCCTGGGAATGAAAACACGTGATATCACGCAGTTTCCGGCTTGTGGACTCAACTGGGACGTGTTGTTCCCTGCGGGTGATAGCGAGTTCAGAGCAGTGGCTTACATTGGCGGCAAATCAGTTGCCGAAGATACCCTCACAGTAAATTATACTTATGAGAAGTCAGGCATCCCGGAGGCTCTGGAGTTGTCATATAAGCTTTTGGAAAATGGGAATTACCTGATCACAGCCACGGCGGTAGACAGTAAGCAGGGCAGGTGCCTGGATTACGAAGAAAGGGTCTATTTTCAATGCCTGACCGGAGGCACGTTGGTAGAACATATGGGCACACCCACCGGTAGTTCTTCTATCAAAATGGCCAATGGCAAAGCCGCCATTGAGGTGACGCCACAGAAAGACACTAAGGAGTTTATTATGACCGTGCTCAATCAAAATTTTAAAGGTACTTTTCTCAAGGTACCCATTAATGTGACCCCTTAATCTTTGAGTTTTTCATCCTCTTCATAGTTGGTGCCCCGGTTGTTACAGCCGGGGCATTTTTTTGAGAAGTAGTGGGGTGATTTTGGGATTACTTCACTTCGTAGAAAATCTTCACCGGACGTACCCCCCAGATGAGGGCCTTTTGGATGTCCTCCCCCATGTAGATGTCAATTTTTCGGGTCCATCGGGGATGCATTTTGTCTTTGACCAGAAAGACCCCTTCCATTCCCTCAATTTTCACCCGGGTATTGTGGGTGAGCCCTAGCGCAATCAAATCCCTGGATACGGCGATCGCCTTCATTCCTGGCACCAGCTGATCTCCCCAGGCCGCTGTGGTGGCATCGTTGGGCTTTGTCTGCGCCGTTACCGAATTATAGGCAGATGCCTTCACCTCCAGCGTGTCCCACCTGGGTGGCTGTGCCATCACATGGGCCGATGACAATAGTCCGAAGCTCAGGAATAACCAGAGATGAAATCTGCGGAATGCTGCAATTAAAGTCATAGAAGTGCAAACGTACTTCGTCCTTCGGAATTATCTCATGACTCCAAAATAATGAGTGCTCAAAAGTCTTAGTCGCAGTCTTAAAGGCATTGAATCTTTGCAGTGCCTTTTTTTTTGGCCCCTCACTAAGCCAAGTCACCTCATATTGATACGCTATGTTTGATGCATTCAGGGAGTTCTGGCTGTCCGGTTACTACACCTCGATTCCTGAAAATTTACCAGACGCCAACCCTTGATAGTTCTTGCCAATACATTAGATTTAGTCCGCTATGGACACAATGCCTTTGGAGTATAAGTTGGTCATTATTTTTATTGTGGCTGGTATTCTCAACCTCCTGCTTAAGCGCAACAGAAACTGGGTGCTGGGCTACAGGTCTACAAGGTGCCTCAAGAGTCACGATCGCTTCGCCTACGCCAACCGTATATTTGGATGGGGACTCATTATTCTGGGCCTGATGTATTTAGGAACACTGGTGTACCTGGCTCAGGGTGGAGATGAACTCACCGGGTGGGAGAGTGCCTTCATCATTGTTGGTTACCTGGCACTTCTTTTCATCCTCATAGAGTATAAACTATCCAAGGCTTTCAAAGAGTGAAAATGGTAGGTAGGACGACTTGTGTTAAAAGTCTTTATACCCCCCCCCTCCGTCTTTTTTTTTAAATATTGAGCACTTTCCGGTAACCCATTTCAGCAATCTCCGTTAACGATTGAGTGTCTTAACTATATATTCTTAATATATCGTATGAGTTATCCTCTTTCTTTCTCAAAATCCATTCTGGTAGTCATTTTTATTTCGGATAAAATCCGTCAGGGGCAGTTTGAGTTTTTGTCCACGCAGATGATTGCTGAAGTATTGGACATCCCCAAGCCCACACTAGTTAAAATTTTCCAGGGACTTTCTATGGCTGGAATTATCGAAACCAGGGAGGGCAAGCTAGGTGGGATCAGGCTGGTGAGGCAACCATCTGAAATAACCATTCTGGATATATTGAATGCTACGGAGAAGGGAAAGTCACTCTTTCAAACAACATTTCACATTATGGCGGAGGGTAAGCGGCCAGACAATGCGCAAAAGGTAGTGAGAAGCTTGCTCATGGATGCTGAGGATCAAATGAAGCAGGTGCTTGCCAGTCGGAACATCGAAGAGATTTTGATCGAAATGGGTAAGTAGTATTTTTTTTGATTTAACTAAATATAATAAATATATCGTATACTAATTTAAAATGAGAATTATGAAAAACCGAAAAATCATCGCATTACTTGTTCTGTGCTTATCGGCAATTGTTTCTAAAGTGGATGCTCAAACTAAGAACCCGAAACATCTCCAATTTTCAGTGGAAATTGACCCGGCGACTTTTGCTTTCAAAGGGTACAGTTTGCATTTGCGCATGCAACCTGTTGGTAATGATCACCTGCTGCTGGGTGTAGGTACCTATGCTATGGACATGCCCGATGTGATGGTGAACCTTAATGAAATGAACAAAGAAGAGGGCTGGGAGGTCCGACTCAATCAAGGGTACAGTTTCTTCACGGAGCATCACTTCAGTGAGGTCAATCGCAAATGGTTCGTTGGTGGGCAGGCCGGTATCCAGCAGTTCAAAATAAAAAACGACCAAGTGACAGGAAATAGCACTTTTACCAACGCGCTGCTTATGGGGTACTTCGGATATACCCTTAGGCCGTTTAGTCTGCCACTTTACATCAAACCATGGGCAGGAGTGGGGTATACTCATCAGCTATCGGGCAGCAGCCGGCTAGAGCAGGAGCAGTATGATGTAGCGCCAATGACCATGTTTGCCACATTACACGTAGGTTACAGTTTCTGATTTCCGGGTGATGTGAAGACATAAAAAAGGCAGGAATTAATTCCTGCCTCTCATCGCTGGTTGGGATCAAATGTTATTCAGGGAAGCTGTAGGGTCCCCCCACTGAAATACTCACATTGTCAAAACTCTGTGAGTAAAAAATACCTCCATCCTCGGCGGTCACTTGCTGGCCCGCAGTGCCACCTGTACCGTAGTCTCTTCTCACAGCCACGGCTATTCGCTGCATGTCTGTAAACTGGAAGGTCCCCAGAGCTGCGTCATCATCAAATGCAGAAGCCGGAATAGATAGACTATACCAGCCTTCCTCGTTCTGAGCAAACCCCATGTCTGCCAGTTCGGCTGGTGTAGGCACAAATTCATAGTCGTCTCCATCAAATCTCATTCTTAGACCAAATAATGCTCCATCATAGTCAGCCGGAAGATCACCTACATGGATTTGCAGATTGAAGTAGATGGTTTGATCTGTAGCTCCTGAGAAAAATTCCGCATACGTACCTGCAGGAAGTGCTGAGCTGTTTTGCACAATGGTGGCATAGTTTCCTGAGATCGCGGTGCTGCTGAATCCTTCAAACTGGAAAAAGTTACCGTCGATGGCTGCTGGCAGACTCTGCGCAGAAGCTATCACAGCGGCATCATCCGAGGTACCATACACGGTGGATTCCTCTGGGTCTGGTGATCCGGTGAAAGTGCCTGTTTGCTCTCCATCAAAAGTCATGGTGAGGTCTGTATGAAGCTTAATGACATAAAATTTGACAGCCTCTGTGGAGGTGGTGTTGGTACCCCCATCATTTACTATGGTTAGGGAATTCAAACCTGTACTTACGCCATCCGGAATGGTGATTTCCACAGAAGTGTCTGTGGTGCCCACTATCGTGGCTTCTTTATCTCCTACTTTCACGGAGGAGACGGTGGTCATTTCGGTGCCAGTGATCGTTACATTTCCTCCAACTTGCGCGGAGGCAGGGCTGACACCAGATACAGTTACGGCTCCTATCACAATGACTGTAAAATCAGCGCTGCTCTGGCCCAATCCACCTTCGGTTCTCACGGAGATTTTACCTGTAGTCGCTCCTTCTGGTACCGTGGCCACAATCTCCGTGGCAGTATTCGATACGATCGCCGCATCTGCACCGCCTATGGTTACTGCCGTAGCGTTGTCCAGGTCAGTTCCGGTGATGGTTACATTGTCTCCGGGTTCACCACTGGCTGGTGAGAAAGAAAGTACCACTGGGATCTTGGGGTCACTTCCGCCCTCATCTTCTCCACATGATACAAGGTATAGCCCGGCAAGGGCCGTCAGGCAGATCAGCCCCAAAGTTCTAAAGCGTTGTAGTTTTTGCATAATCTTAAGTAGTTAGTTTTTTAAATCTTGACTAATGCATATTTAGAAGGAACGCTCAATCTGATCATCCGAAAAAGGGGGCATTAAAGTACAAAGCAGGCTCAGACGCTACTCAGCGCCATAATGCTGTGGTGGCGTCACTTAATTATACAAGTGCATACTAATAGATGCTGATTATGTACGGAGTGAGTGGATTTGAATAAAATATGCCAAAATGAAGTTGAAACCCGGCCGCATAATTGCGAAATTGTTAAACTGTGTATAAATTACACAGAAAGATCTGATTATGATTTACCGTACCCTCTTCTTATTGACCTGTGTGGTGTGTTTGGTGGCATGCCAAAAGACCACCACATTGAAATTGACCAGCGACTCGAGTATTCCTGTCAGTGGTAAAAGAATTGTACTGAAAAAGACGGATTTTCCCGATTTGAAGGCTTCCTATTTTACTTTAAAAGACCCTAAAGGAGAGCTGATTCCTGTTCAGTTTGATGATATGGATGGAGATGGCATCTGGGATGAAGTAGCATTCGAATGTGATTTTGAACCTGATGGCGTTTTGAGCTTGGAACTGACTGAGACGGAGGAACTGCCTGATTTCCCCACGAATACCAACGTGTATCTGGGTTACAGTGCGGAACGGAACAATCAATTTACGTCCGTAGCCGCCAACTCACGTCCAGCAGATCATGTGGCTTTGAGCACTCCATACCTTTATCAGTATGAGGGGCCTGGCTGGGAAAGTGAATTAGTGGGATTCAGAACCTACTTTGACAGTCGGAATGGGAAGGACATTTTTGGAAAAGCGAAACCTCAGCTTTGCGTAGAGCAGATTGGGTTGGGCGAAAATTATCACGAATTGCAGGATTGGGGGATGGATGTGCTCAAAGTAGGCTCATCCCTGGGAGCAGGCGCCCTGGCCATGTTTCGGAGTGATTCTATTTATCGTCTTGGGGACACCGAGACTGCTGATTTTCGAATCATTACTGAGGGGCCTGTGAGGGCTGTTCTCCAACTGAAGTATGGCGGATGGAATGTGGGCGGAGCCACCTATGGCCTGACTGAAACCATCTCCATTTGGGCCGGTAAGCGTAGCTATGAGAGTCAGGTGCTTCTGGAAGGCCGCGAGGGAAATGAAAAACTGGTCACGGGGATTGTGGATCTGAAGAAGGTGGCTAAGCGAGAGTTGGAAGTAGGCGGTGTACAGATCATGTACACCTATGGGAATCAGAGTGAAAACCACGACAACCTGGGAATGGGGATTTTGGTAAAGCAGGACGGATTGGCTGGCTTCAGCAAGGCTCCCGAGGAAGGCGAAGGAGTGATCAATACCTATACCGCATTGCTGAATCCTGTGGATGATTTATACAGTTTTCACTTTTTCGCTGGCTGGGAAGTAGAGAATGAGGCCTTTGCCAACCAAACTGGGTTTGAAGAAGCCCTGATTGAGGCTGCCAACGAACTCAATGCGAATATTCAAGTGGAACTGATTAAATAAGCAATCAAAGCGGTTGAGAAGCAGCTCTTTGCAGGCAATGCTTTCCTGACCATTTTTAATATCAACCAACAAGAAAATTTATGTATCCGAAATTTGAGGAACTGGCCGGAAAAGTGGCTGTAATCACCGGGGGTGGTGGTGTGCTCTGTAGTACCATGGCTGAGATGTTGGCCGCCCAAAAAGTGAAAGTGGCTATCTTAGATTTGAAGCTGGAAAATGCCCAGCAAGTGGCAGATAAAATTGTGCAAAATGGAGGGGAAGCCATTGGGGTAGAAGCCAATGTATTGACCCTGGATAGCCTCAAAAGGGCACATCAGACAGTAGTGAATCAGCTGGGACCCTGCGACATTCTTATCAATGGAGCAGGAGGAAATCATCCCAAAGGAACCACCTCCAAAACACATTTGCACCTGGAGGATTTGGAAGCCAATGATGAACTGAAGACCTTTTTTGACCTGGATCCTGATGGAGTCCAGTTTGTTTTCAATCTTAATTTTATTGGCACCCTGCTTCCGACACAGGTATTTGCCAAAGATATGGTGGGCAAAAAGGGATGTTCGATCATTAATGTTTCTTCAATGAATGCCTTTACTCCACTGACCAAAATTCCGGCCTATAGTGGAGCAAAAGCCGCTGTGAGTAACTTCACTCAGTGGCTGGCAGTGCATTTTGCCAAAGTAAATATCCGGGTGAATGCCTTAGCGCCAGGTTTCTTTTTGACAGATCAGAACAGAGCACTACTGACCAATGCAGAAGGAAGCCTGACAGATCGGGGCAATACCATCATAGATCATACGCCTATGGGTCGTTTTGGCGAACCGGAAGATTTGCTGGGTACTTTACTGTGGCTTTGCAGTGATGGGTCAAAGTTTGTGACTGGCGTGGTAGTGCCTATAGATGGAGGTTTTAGTGCATTTAGCGGAGTTTAAACAAAGGATATGAAAGGATTAGAACAAACCTGGAGATGGTATGGCCCGAAGGACACCATTCCGCTCTCACACATCAAAATGGCCGGGGCTACTGGTATTGTTACCGCACTTCACCACATTCCGAATGGAGAAATCTGGACCAAAGAGGAGATTCTGAAGCGGAAAACGGAGATTGAGCAGGCCGGACTTATATGGTCAGTAGTGGAGAGTATTCCGGTACACGAGGACATTAAAAAACGAACCGGGAAATTTGAGCAGTACATTGAAAATTATAAAACGAGTATCCTGAATTTGGGTGCTTGTGGGATCGATACGGTCTGCTATAATTTCATGCCGGTGCTGGACTGGACCCGTACAGACCTTTCCTATGAGATGCCTGATGGTTCCAAAGCTTTGAGGTTTGATGCAGCTCAGTTTGCCGCATTTGAGCTTTATCTGCTGAAGCGCCCGGGGGCAGAGGCGTTTTATACGCCAGAGCAAAAACAACAGGCCGCCGAGACCCTGAAAAACCTGTCGGATGACGATCGGGAATTGTTGGTGAAAAACATCATTGCCGGCCTGCCAGGAGCAGAAGAGGGGTATACCCTGGATCAGTTTCAGACAGTTTTGGATACCTATTCGTCTATTGGCGATCAGGAATTGCGAAACAATCTCTATGCATTTCTCAAAGCAATTATACCAGCCGCTGAGCAAGCAGGGGTATTGATGGCCATTCATCCCGATGATCCGCCGTTTCCTATTTTGGGCTTGCCCCGGGTAGTGAGCACCGAGGCGGACGCCAAACAGCTTTTGGAAGCATGTGATAGTCCCAATAATGGCTTGTGCTTTTGCACCGGGTCTTACGGCGTACGTGAAGACAATGACCTGCCTGGAATGGTAGAAAGACTGGGGCATCGCATCAATTTCATTCACCTGCGCAGTACAAGGAGAGACGCAGCTGGCAATTTTCATGAAGCTGATCACCTGGATGGTGATGTGGACATGTATGCCGTGATGAGTGCTTTGGTACAGGAGCAGGACAAAAGAAAAGCTGCGGGAAGAACGGACTTGCGTATGCCTATGCGACCAGATCACGGGCACCAGATGCTGGATGATTTGGGTAAGCAAACCAATCCGGGCTATTCGGCCATTGGTCGCTTGAGGGGGCTCGCGGAGCTGAGAGGACTGGAGTTGGGAATCAGAAGAAGTATTAAGTAGCCAATTGCTCTGATCAGGAGAATTTCGAGGTTTTGATGGTCAACGTTTTGGAGACAGCCACGGCACACCGTAAATTCCCTCTATGATCAGCAGTTTTTTGTTTGTATTCCTATGGCTCCTGGCGGGCATAGTAGTGATTGTTTTGCTTACCACCCGGTTCAAAGTGCATCCGTTTTTTGCCTTGATCATTGCGGGATTTGTAGTGGGCATAGGTGTGGGTATGCCGGTGAGCGAGGTGCTTACCCATGTCAAAAATGGGTTTGGTAATATTTTAAAATCCCTGGGCCTGGTTATTGTGTTGGGGATTACCCTCGGGGTGATACTGGAGCATACGGGTAGCACGCGAGTGATGGCTGGTTTCATCCGAAAACTGGTCAATGAAAAACGAGCAGCGCTCGCGATGAACCTCACCGGTTTTTCCGTGGGGACCCTGATTTTTTGCGATTCCGGATTCATAGTGTTGGATGGACTGAATAATTCGCTGGCTCGGAAAACCAAGGTGCCTATTGCGACCATGGCGGTTTCGCTGGCTGCCGGCTTATATGCCATTCATTGTATGATTCCGCCGCATCCCGGAGCGGCGGCCGCTGCAGAGATCATAGGAGTGGATTTTGGTCAGTTGATCATGGCTGGTATTGTCGTGGCCATTCCCACTAGTCTGGTGGGCTTCTGGTGGGCTACGTATGCGGGAAAGAAGAACCCTGTGGTTCTGTCAGATGAGGAGGAGCAGGAGTCTGATTTGCCTGATCATTCAGTGATCAGGGCATTTTTGCCCATTATAGTACCCATTCTTTTGATAGCCATCAGATCATTTATAGCCCTGGATGCCCCGGATCAGAACTGGGTCATTTCGGTGTTAGTAACCATAGGCGATCCCGTCATAGCACTTGCTATTGGGGTGTTGCTGGCTTTCAATACCAAACGCGGCTGGCAAAAGAACACGGTGTCTCATCTTATGCAAGACGCAGTGCAAAAGTCTGGGGGCATATTGGTAATTATTGGCGCTGGAGCGGCATTCGGAGCAGTGCTGGTGGCGATCAATATAGGGGAGTACGTCAATCAGGCCATCCCACTCGAAGGGCTGGGAATCTTGTTTCCATTCCTATTGGCGTTCATTTTGAAGACTGCCCAGGGGTCTTCTACCGTAGCGGTGATCACCGCTGCATCCATCGTTCAGCCACTTTTACCAAACCTCGGTATCACTACCGAAATGGGCTATTTGCTCTGCGTTCTTTCCATGGGGGCAGGGTCCATCATGATCTCGCATGCCAACGATTCGTACTTTTGGGTCATCAGTAAGTTTTCCGGTGTAGGCATGAGGGAGATGCTCCGGGTTTATTCAGTGGCCACAATTCTGATGGGGCTTACTTCGTTTATAATGGTGTATCTTTTGTCTCTAATTTTATTGTAGAAATGCACATTCTCATAGCTCCCAATGCCTTTAAAAACAGCCTGTCTGCCGGAGAAGTAGCCACTGCCATTGAGACAGGCCTCATCAATAGTCAACTTAAATGCACCACCGAGTGCTTTCCCATAGCCGATGGGGGCGATGGCACAGGTGAGCTCATTGTACAGAAATGTGGTGGCGAAATGATGAATGTAATGGTCCATGATCCACTCGGAAGAAAAATCAACGCTTCCTTTGGTTTGATTGAAAATGGGCATACTGCCATCATTGAAATGGCTAACGCCTCGGGGATTCGGTTGCTAAAACCCGACGAACTTAATCCATTAGAGGCGTCCTCATTGGGCACAGGTGAATTGATATTGGCAGCACTGGATGCCGGAGCCAGGAAAATCATCCTGACACTCGGTGGCTCTGCGACTGTGGATGGAGGGATGGGTATTTTGAGCGCATTGGGCGTGCAGTTTTTAGATGAAGGTAACGATCCGCTGATTTCAGCGGAAACGTTGGTGGATTTGGCGCATATTGAGATCAATCAGGTGGATCAGCGCATTACCGATTGTGAGTTTGTGCTGCTTTGTGATGTGGACAATCCGTTGTTGGGTGAGGAGGGCGCTGCTTCCGTTTTTGGACCCCAAAAGGGTGCTACACCCGACGAAGTGCTGATGTTGGAGGAGTCATTGACCAGGCTCAGAGCCGTAGCCTTACGGGAGCATGGTCTGGAAATGGACGTGCCTCATGGCGGAGCTGCGGGAGGTGTTTCGGCAGGCCTTCATGCTTTTTTGGGAGCCAGTCTTGTGAATGGGATCGATGAATTCATCAGGGTGACCTCTTTTGAAGCGGCAGCACAGAAAGCCAGCCTGATCATCACCGGCGAAGGAAGTCTGGATGAACAAACCCTTCGCGGCAAAGGCCCCATGGGAGTGGCTGTCAGAGCAAAGGCGTTAGGCACCCCTGTAATTGGGCTGGCCGGTAAGGTGCCATTGAATTCTCCGGTAGAGATGAAGAAATATTTTCAGGTATTGCTGTCCATTGGGAATGGCCCCGGAGATGTAGAATCTGCTATGAAGCAGACCCGGGAGAACCTGATCCGGATAGGCGAACAGATCGGTCATTTACTGTCAATGGGTCAGGGAGAGCTGGGGTGAGGAGTCGGTTGTAGAAAAAAACTAAAACCGTTTGTTGAATGCAACTAAATACAGTTACTTTGAGTTGTGTCTAAAAAGGAGAAACTAATAGGCAGGTTTTTAAGCATGCCATATGATTTTCATTATGATGAGATGGTAAAGCTTTTAGGATACTTTGGGTATGATGAGGGATCAAGCGGAATTCCTGTGGGGATTGTATTAAAGATGGATGGTGAGGTAGTTACCTGATACCTTACATCCCTCAATCCAATTGATTTGCTACATACCCTTCATTTTCTTTGCTTGCCCAAAGAAAACGAAGCAAAAGAAAAGGCACCAACGCAAAAAATCATATTGACTCATCTGGGTTGTGCTTTTTTAGGATTTTTTTGGAGTCAAAATGATTCACACTTGCCTTGGATGGCCTGCCCTCCTTTACGCCCTTGCTTTCTACTTTCAAGTAGATTAGTTCGATTTTACAAAATATAATTATATAGTGTCACCCCACACAAATATTGCTTGATCCATAGTAAGGTGAAGAAGGGAAAGACATCAGGATCCAGAGTAAAGTTCGAGAATGAAGAAGGGGTTCCGATCATCCTTCATAAACCGCATCCAGGTGGGATTATGAAAAGGTATCAAATGAAACAAATACAAGAAATATTGGAGCTATGAAATATCTGGAATACAAAGGTTATACCGGTAGTATAGAATATAGTCCGGAGGATAATTTACTCTATGGAAAAGTATTAGGAATTAGAGGGTTGATCTCTTTTGAAGGAGAAACAGGAAAATCTCTAGAAGAAGATTTTCATGAAGCTGTAGATGTTTATTTGGCTGATTGTAAAAAAGAAGGGAAGGCTCCTGAGAAACCATTCAAAGGTAGTTTCAATGTAAGAATACCAGCAAAACTGCACCAAAAAGCAGCTTTGTTGGCAATGGAAACTAAAACTTCCCTAAACAATTTTGTGGCAGAAGCCATCAGGTCAAGAGTGACCAAAGAGTCAATATGAAAACCTTTACGGGCTTAGGTTGCATAGGGTATTGATCAGTCAGTTAACGGAGCACCTAAAATAACAGAGGGTCAGTTGGTACCTGATTTGGTGAGTTCTGAGAAGCTTCAGTTGCAAACTGAAGCAAGTGGAGTGATATTTTCGTTTACCGTCATTGCGAGGAGGACCACAGGTCAGACGAAGCAATCTACCCATGTGGAGGCACTTATCACCAAGGTAGAAGAGCGCCGTATCCATTTTTTTCGGTTGCACCACCAATACCCAGACAATCTGTGTTGTAATTCATTCAGCTCCAGTTGTAAACCGAAACCGAAGGATAAGAGCATATCCTTTCCATTCGGGATTAGAACATAGTAACGGAAGATATTGTTTATTTGTACCATTATGGTACGCTATCGATATGTTAGTAATAAGCAGCAGAGAATTTAGACAGAATCGAAAGATGTACTTTGAACGAGCAGACCAGGGAGAGCAAATTATTGTTCAGAGAGGGAAGGATAAATCCTATGCTTTGACTCCTATTGGAGAGGAGGACATTTACTTCAATGCGGAAATGGTCAAGCGGATAAAGGAAAGCATGGATCAGGTGGAGTCAGGAAAAACTAAAAAGATTACCACTCCTGAGCAGATTAATGATTTGCTTGGTCTATGAGTTACGTTCTGGAATTCTCAGATCATGCTTTAGAAGACATTGAAAAGCACAAAAAGGCTGAGGATCAATCCGTTTTAAAGAAGCTGACCGATTATTTAATGAATTAGGAGAACATCCCATGACAGGCAAGGGGCAACCCGAGATGTTGAAACATGATCTGGCAGGTTTGTTTTCCAGACGAATAAATAGAAAATATCGCTTGGTTTACGGTATCAAGGAGGAAGTGCTGGTGGTGTATGTAGTGAGTGCTTGGTAGCATTACAGAGATAAGTAATCCCGCCGAAGTTGCTAATTAAACTGGCTTAAGTTTAGTTACCCATGCTAAAAGCAAAGGAGTGCTTAGGCACTGCACAATCACACCGGCGATGTACTTATTCCTTTTGTTTGCTTTCCAGCTTTTCGATCCGCTCCAATAGTTCTATTTGATAGAGCGTAAGCTCCTCTATCTTCTTTAACAGGCGCATGTTCATGTCCCCCAGGTCTATACCATTGACTTCCATCTCGGCTGCAGAGGGTATTTCCGGGAGGTGTCTGTGATCAGTTATAAATTTCTTGATTTCTTTAAGAGTTGGAAGTACGTAATTTGGTTCGAAAACATAATCAGGAACCCCCGCATTTGCTAATACTTTTATTTCGATTGAGTGTATAGCACCTTTCACTGTTAACAAGGCGTCCGAATCGGGCGTTTGTGTTCCAATTCCCACTTTTCCTCCATCTGGAACCAGAAAGACTCTATTGCTTTCTTCAGTATTTGAGACCAAAAATTGAGCAGACCTAATACCTTGTGGAGAGGTGATTTTGAAATTCTTGGAGTCAACTGTTGAATGTAAATCCAATTGAGTAGTAGCTCCGGTACTTGTCTGCCGAAATACCCACGGTCTTTCGGTTGAAAGCCTCAGCAACTCAGCACCCTCTCCAAAATTGACTATATCAAGCTTGCTTGCTGGGGATGATGTGCCAATTCCGAGCCTTCCGTTTTCGCTCAATGTCATCTGATTTTTCAAACTCCCATTAAATGTGTGAAAACTCATTCTGGAGGCTGTTTCGGCTCCTAATTGTTGTAGTTGTATTCTCCCGGTGGAAGACCATGTGGATTTGTTGTGAAAATCAATGGAGGTTGATTGGTCAGAGCCACCTCCTGAGTTAACAAGTGAGAGTACCCTGGCTTCACCATTAGGAACTGATTGCCCAAATTGGACTAGGCTGGAAGGAGAATTAGTTGTGTTTGTTCCAACGTTTAAAGTAGACCCTGGTGTTGATGTTCCTATGCCTACTTTACCTCCGCTATCAATTACCAACCTATCAATATCTTCGGTATCAAAAGTAAACCTTTTGTAAATGTGAAGTTTGGTTGTGTTATTCCCTGTTTCGGTAGCCTTCATTCCAAATTTATCACCACCCGCACCTCCACCTGGATCAAAGGTGATTGGATTATTCTGTGCGAATAGAGTGGATGAGGTTATCGTTAATAGGACGATTAAGAGGTTGCTTTTCATGGTTTTTGTGTTAATCATGATGAATGGCTTAAGTACGGGTTACAGGAAGTCACCACAATACCACATTCCGATACCCAAACTGTGGTTTTTATTCATGTTTCATAGCGAACACTTCTTTTTGAAGTTGCTCAATGAGCCCCTGCTGTGTTCTGTTTTGTTCTTGTTGAGATCTTAGTTCCTTATTCAGTTCTATTTGATAGAGGGTAAGCTCCTCGATCTTCTTCAACAGGCGCATGTTCATGTCCCCCAGGTCTATACCATTGGCCTCCATCTCAGCGGCAGAGGGTATTTCCGGGAGGTGTTTGTTCTCCTCGATGTAAGCTTTAGTTGCTTCCAGTGTTCTGAGGTTATAATCCGCTTCAAATACATAATCCGGGGCTCCTATAACCTCCATCACCTTAATCTCCTTGGCCCGTATGGTACCCTCCACGGCCAGTTTGGACTGTGGGTCACTGGTGCCTATGCCCACCCTTTCATTGGCTGTAATTCTTACGACCTCATTGCCCCCATTCGTGCTGAAGCGTATGGACCCCCAGTTGCTTTTGAGGCCGATGTAATCCGCGGCGACTGTATTAGAAGAGTAACCCACCAATGCATTCCGGGCAGTATTGTCAGAAGGGCGGAAGGTCAAGCTATACTCCTGATTGGTTGTATTTCCGATGGTTACATTGCCACCAGTTACAGTGAGTCTGTCCAAAGGTGTGGTGGTGCCGATGCCAACATTATTGGTGGTGCTGTTAATAAATAAATCCACATGGGTCAGGTTTTGAGAATTCAATGGCAAATTTCCAGATGAGGATCCTGCTCCTATTCCAAAACCTGAAGACAGATTAATGAAATCTCCAAATGATCCAGATCTGCCTAGTCTAAAACCACTTATTGTAGACGATCCTGTATAATGAAACCTGACCAATGAATTTTCAGCGGAATAAACGGAAAATTTCATATCAGGTGTGGTCGTTCCGATTCCGACATTTCCGGTTTCGGTTATAGACATTTGCTCACTGATAGAAGAGACTCCTGTCATGAAGCTAAGTCGGTTAGGAGTTTGGTGACCCACCCAATGGATTCCTGCCACTCTCGTAGAAGCCTCCAGCCACTCGATCATGGAGTAAGAGCCATTGTTTAGTTCGAATCTCATGTAGGGCACAGCAGATTTTAGGTGCAGGAGGTGGACAGGTGTGGTGGTTCCAATACCGATTTTACCATCATGACTGATGTGCATTTGTGGTACAGGATCTCCGCCCGAAACCGGGGTGGTCAGAAACTGCATGTAGGTATCCCAGCTTCCGCCTCTGTAGGATCTGATCTGTGCTTTTCCGGCCGCAGCAAACTCAAACGACAAATCCCGCTTACCCCCTGAATTTAGTGGCTGGTTGGGACCTTTGATCACTAGCTTGGAGTAAGAATTGGCTGCAATGGAGCCGATAGAGAGGTTCCCCGAACTGGTGTTGTCAGCACTTTGCTCCCAGTACACGGACTGCCCCTGGGTATGATAAAGGCCTAACAATGTGATGATGACGGTGATTAAAAATGACTTCTTCATAACAGGGTTGAGTAATTAATGACTGATTTGTGCTTTCAGACTTTGATTTTCGGCTTTCAGTTCCTGCACCTGCTTATTGATCTCTATCATATACAGCGTAAGCTCCTCGATCTTCTTCAACAGGCGCATGTTCATGTCCCCCAGTTCTATGCCATTGGCTTCCATCTCGGCGGCAGAGGGTATTTCCGGGAGGTGTTTGTTTTCCTCGATGTAAGCTTTAGTTGCTTCCAGTGTTCTGAGGTTATAATCCGCTTCAAATACATAATCCGGGGCTCCTATAACCTCCATCACCTTAATCTCCGTGGCCCGTATGGTACCATCTACAGCCAGCTTCGACTGTGGGTCATTGGTGCCTATGCCCACATTTCCATCACCTATATAATAGAAATCCCGATTGACTCTATTGACCCCAATTACTTCGTATTCAACTGAACCGTACTCTACTTTTAAACCAACTGAGCCATTGTCCACTAAGTCTTTATTTCTTCCAAACCCAAAGATTAGACCAGCAGCATCAGGCGTTGTTGGATGACTTAATCGCAAAAGATTCTGATTGCTGGATGAGGCCTTAACATCCAGAGCAACTTGTGGGGCATCGGTTCCAATTCCTACTTTCCCACCTCCCTTGTAATAGAAGTCTCGGTTATGGCGATTAATGGCGAGCACATCATAGATGGCATCACTGAATTCAACTTTCACCTCAACTGAGCCATTGTTATTCGAACTGCTGTTTTGTCCAAAGCCTACGATTAATCCCGCAGCGCCAGGAGAAGTTGGATGACTCAGGCGCAGTAGATCCTGATTATCGGCATTGGCTTTGATATCCAGCAAGGTCTGTGGGGTAGTCGTCCCTATACCGAACTCACCCGTACTGGTGAATATTGCTCGTTCAACTCCACCGGTTCTGAAATATATTTTCCGTGCGTTAGGGGCGTTTACCCCAGCATCCAATACCAGATGATCGAAGCGGGATTTAAATAACCAGGTACCATACACACTGCCACCAAAACTTTGGATGGTATTGCTACCCCCACTGGCACTCTCAAACTGTACCTGATAGAGGCCCATATTAAGGTTTTGTGTGGCCGTCTGGCCGGAAACGATGTGGGTAAGACCGATTGCCAGTAGCAGCAGGCCGTATTGTATGCTCTTTTTCTGAGACAAGATTTGATTGGTTAGGTGCATTTTGGTTGAATTTCAGATTTTGAAAACCTAAAAATGACTCCATTTCTGAAATTATCAAATCCAGCTACGAAATAGTTAATTCTCACACTATCACTTGATAGTATACAATGGCTTTGATGAGGGTTTTTGCTATCATTTGATATACTGGTATGATTTTATTTTTATTTTCCTTGATCAGTAAAATCATTTAAGCTTTTTTTAGGGGTCCTAATCCAACCTGAATGAAAAATTTGATGATCCTGTCTGCCGTTTTGCTGTGTCTGTCAGCGAAAGGGCAGAACCTACCACCTATTATCTCAGGAGAAACAGTGGTGATAGAAGAGACGGTAAATACCGACATCACCACCAACTACCTGATCATTAAATCACTCACGCTGCTGCCCAAGTCTGAAACAGAGCCACTGGTGATCACCGCTACGGCTTCCAATGAATGGTACGCCAAAATCATTGAAACTTCCGACAACATTCCCCCCAGCATGGGAGAGAATTTTGTGCGTTCGGAAGTAGCTCGAGTGGCGGTGACCGACGAGAATGATTTTTCGGCACTGGACCTTACCAAGAGAGTGACTTCTTTTGGGTACACCGATGGGCTGGGAAGAGGTAAGCAATCCATCGCTGCCGCGATCACGCCGGGTGGTCAGGACATGATCGGCCATGTGAAGTACAATACCACCAACGGCAAGATGGAAAATGGCTATCTGCCCTATGCGAACGCACAGACCAACCCGGGAGCCTACCGGAGTGCCTCTGCCACGGAGCAGAGTGCGTTCTACGCCGGGAGCAACCCTTTGATTCCTAATGACACCAAGCCATACTCCTTCACAGATACCGAAGACTCCCCACTAGGTCGGGTAAAGGAGCAGGTGGCCGTGGGGGCGGCTTACCATGATAACAATAAGAAAAATACCTTTACATACGCCATTCACGATGGCGCCACAGGGGCAGAACAGGTTCGAAAATGGATCATCTCCGGCGGAGTGCCATATGCCCCGAATACCTCCACATACCGATATGCGGCCAACAAGGTCTTCATCTCCGAGGTAGTGAGTGCCGAAGGCATTCGTGCTCAGACCATTGTGGACAGCAAGGGCCAGAAAGTAGCTTCCAGAATCAGGAATGGCTCCACATGGCTCACTACCTACTACGTCTATGACGATTTCGGGCAGCTACGCTTTATCGTGCCCCCTATGCTGGACGAAGATTACAGCCTCACCACTACGGAGGTGGATAACCTGTGCTTTCAGTATACCTATGACGAAAGACACCGACTCATTGGCTCCAAAAAACCCGGGGCAGGTTGGGACTATATTGTCTACGACAAGTGGGACCGGCCTGTGCTCTCTCAGAATGCAATGCAGCGAGCCACCAATGACTGGACATTTTACAAATATGACCAGCACAACCGACTCATTATGAGCGGAAGATACTCCAGCGCGAGCAGCCAGGCCACGCTTCAGACCTCTGCCATGGCGGCTACCAACCGATATGAGTCCACATCCAGCAGCGCCTATGGATATACCACGAATGCTACTTTTCCTACCACAGTCAATGAAGTATACGCCATCCAGTATTATGATGACTATGATTATCGGTCACGCATTGGCATCAATACGACCACTTATAACTTCAACAACCCCAGTGGGTTTTCCAATACTCAGGGCTCCTCGCTGAAGGGGTTGGTTACAGGATCAAAGATCAAAATCCTGGGCACCAGCAACTACCTGCATACGGTCATCTACTACGACCAGAAGTATCGCATGGTACAGGCAGTGGCTGATAACCACCTGGGTGGCACAGACCGGGTGACCATAGACATGGAGTGGTCCGGCCAGGTGAATAAGACCCAAAGGGACCACACAGGAGCGGAGAGCGTGACGGTGGTCAATACCTACGACTATGACGACCATGGCCGCCTGCTCAACGAATGGCAGCAGATCGATAGCCAGACCAACACCATGGTGGCCTCTTACCGCTACAATGAGCTGGGCCAGGTGATCGAAAAAAACCTGCACTCCACCGATGGCAATTCCTTTCTCCAGTCCATCGATTACCGGTTTGACATACGGGGTGCACTTACTAGTATCAACAACCCCAATCTGAATAATGACGGTACGCTCAATGATGATTCCGGTGATCTGTTTGGTGCCAAATTTCACTACACCAACGCCCATACCATCAATGGCCGGAGCATCCCTGGCAGGTATGATGGCAACATCACCGCTTTCGAATGGCAAAACAAAAACAATGAAGCGGAGCCAGGCTTTAAGAAATCCATCTACGGCTATGAGTACGATGACCTGAACAGGCTCTCCCGTGCAGAATATGCCACTGACAACAGTGGCAACTGGACGGGTGATGGTGGAGACTATACAGTAAACTACGCCTACGACGACCATGGCAACATGACCGATATTGATAGGAAGGGCCAGGGGGAAACCATAGATGACCTCAACTTCACCTACCCTACCAAATCTAACCAACTCAGTGGCGTGGCTGATGCCTCCAACGATGCGGAGGGTTTTGATGACGAAAAATATTTAATTACCGACTATGAGTATGATCAGGCCGGTAATCTGATCACTGACCTGAATAAAGAGATCAACATAGAGTACAACCACCTCAACCTGGTGACCAGGATGCGATTTTCCGATGGTACCGAGTTTACCTTTCAGTATGATGCTACTGGCAACAGACTAAATAAAACACTGATAGACGCAGACGACAATGTGGTGGCCAAAGTAGACTATGTGGGGGGTGTGGAGTATCTGAATGATGAGATCCGCCAGTTGATGTTTAGCCAGGGCCGCGCGTACACCCAGCAGGGCGACTACCACTACGAGTATTTCATGACCGACCACCTGGGCAATACCCGGGTCACCTTTGGTAACTTGCCGGAGCGCAATATCTACTTTACCGACATGGAGGCCGGAGCCAGTGACTCACAGTTTTCCATTCCATCAGCCACCGTACTGAAGGATACTTCGTTCAATCATACCCCAATGGGGAATACCTGCAACTACCTGGATGGAACGGCAGTTAAAGCAGTAGGGGCGGCCAAGGTCATAGAAATTAGCCCTGGCGATGAGGTATCAATGGAATTTTGGGCCAAGTATCATTCAGCAGGTTCAGGCAATCAGACCAATGGTTTTATGACAGCTGTGCTCAATGCCTTATCTTCAGCGGGTACCGTGGTGATGGGTGAATCGCTTGTTAATACTGCTGGCAATAATTTAGATGCCTCCTTATTTACGACCGGTAAAAGTAGTAACTCAGGGGCGTGGCTCTACCTCAACTATGTATTCATCAATACAGATGGAACGGTGGATGCCGGCCTGTCTAATTTTATAGCGGTTACCAGTATGGCAGCTGGTCAATATACTAAGTTTGGCACCACTGCGCCACTTACATTCAACAAGGCAGGCTATCTCTATGTCTTTTTGGCCAACGAAAAAGACAATGGTTACAATGTTCACTTCGATGACCTGAAGATCACCCATGAGTCTCCCAACAGTAGCTTCAAGGTGAGTCAGGTGAATGACTACTACCCGTATGGTATGAGGATGGCGACCAGCTGGGACCGGGATGCCGAGACGGCCAACAACCGCCAATACAACGGCGGCTCGGAGTATAACAGCACCACCGGGCTCTACGAGACCTTTTACCGGATGTATGACCCCACGCTAGGCCGCTTTCAGGGGGTGGATATAGCGGCAGGAGGTTTTGCGGGTGTGAGCCCATACAACTTCGCTTTGAATAGCCCGGGAATGATGAACGACCCCAGAGGTGATAAACCAGTACGTACAGATACCAACATTGGAGGAAACTGGTGGATAGGAAATGATGGCAACTACTTCTCCACCACACACGGTGTCTCTTCCTTTGTGGGCTGGTGGGGAGATAGCGGCCAGGCTATGTCCATAGATATGGTTAGTGAGCAAAGTACCTGGGGGTTGGTGGCTTGGAATGAGTCCAAATTTCAGCAGGTGAAACGGCGAGGAGAATTTAATGCAGCGTGGTGGAAATCAATGATTGGTCAGCTATCCAGCTATTCGTCTGGAGGATTTTATCATTATTTAACCCCCGGAACGATGGGATTTGGTAGTAGTGCCACAGCGCTTACCTTTGGTATGAATTATAACAATCGTTTCAACTCGTGGGGGCAAACGGAATATGGCATGTTTGGACAGGATCAGTTATTATTGGCGGCTAGAATCGAACTGAATCCAGTACTGGATCTGAAGACTGCCATGGCATATCAGGATCCACAAACAAGCGAGGGGGATAATACATATAATGGCAGAACTGACTGGGGGATTATGCCTGAAGGTGTTGATGGTATGTCATACGCTGGAAATGTCAGGTTTATTGATATGAATCCCAAAGTAAATTCTAATGATGGCAAAATGGGAGTAAGCAAGAATAGTGTTGTTAAGTATGCTGAAACACACGGTTGGGCTAAAGACTTTTACGATTTCGTTAAACCTGAGCATAAAGTTACTAATGGCTTAATGTATGGATTTTTTGGTGCTGCCTTGTTCATAGAAACTACTGGAGCTTTATTACTTTATAATAACCCGCAAATGATGATAGATAAAAAGACCGTAATATCTCTAGGGGCAGGAACGGTATTTAGTTTTGGTGCTGGATTTGGGATTGGATATACGGGATTTAAACCTGAACCTTAATGAAAAATAAAAAACGATTATTCACGATGTACATTGTATTGCTGGTCTTTGCTCTTATGCTGGGACTTGGCTTTTCATATTTTGATAGTACTACTACAATCAAAGAGCAGTTTACGACTAAAACAATAGTTTATCTGCTAGTTATTCCTTTTATAGTAGCTTGGTTATTTGAGCGAATGCTCTCGTCTTTTGATGAGAAGTAAGAAACGAAATACTAAAGCCGCTCAATTGAGTGGCTTTTTTTATGTCTTATCAGGTATAGACCCGCTAGCGCGAGCTTGTACCCCGCTAGCGCGAGCTTATACCACCCCCGCTAGCGCGAGCTTATCAGCTCGTGCTATTTCGAAAAGAAGATTAAAGAAATATCGTAAAGAAGATACACCCGCTAGCGCGAGCTTGTAGCTCGTGCTATTTCGAAAAGAAGATTAAAGACACCCGCTGGCGCGAGCTTGTAGCTCGTGCTATATTTTAAGTAATCCTACATCCTATAATCCGTAAAGAAGATAACCCGCTAGCGCGAGCTTATAGCTCGTGCTTATATCGTAGTGAAGATTAAAGAAATATCGTAAAGAAGACACAAAGAATGTTAGGATGAAAAGGTACGAGCAAAATGCTCACACCAGCCTTTGATACGAGCAAAATCCCCCGCTAGCGCGAGCTTGTAGCTCGTGTCTATACCGTAAAGAAATCCGAAAGAAGACACAAAGAAATGTTAGGAGTGAATAGGTACGAGCAAAATGCTCGCACCAGCTACTAGCTCGTGCTATGTCGTAATGCAGATTAAAGGAATATCGTAAAGAAGACACAAAGAATGTTAGGGCTGAAAGGTACGAGCAAAACGCTCCCCCCGCTAGCGCGAGCTTGTAGCTCGTGTCTATACCGTAAAGAAATCCGAAAAGAAGACACAAAGAAATGTTAGGAGTGAAGAGGTACGAGCAAAATGCTCGCACCAGCTACTAGCTCGTGCTTATATCGTAGTGAAGATTAAAGAAATCCGAAAAGAAGACACCCCCGCTAGCGCGAGCTTGTAGCTCGTGCTGTAATTTTGAAAGAAGATTATTGATATCTTTAATCATGAGCCGCAAGTATAAATTTCTGAATCCAGAGGGCATTTATTTTGTAAGCTTCGCTACGGTTTATTGGATAGATGTTTTTATTCGTGATCGCTATTTTCATCTATTGATAGATAGTTTCAAATACTGCCAGGACCATTTAGGTATGCGTATTCATGCGTATTGTCTGATGACCAGCCATGTGCATTTAATTTTCAGCGCCAGCCACAACAATCCGGGAGATTTACTCAAGTCTTTCAAGACCTATACTTCAAAGAAGCTTCAGGAGCTAATGGCCACCGATCCACAGGAAAGCCGTAGAGAATGGATGCTGTGGATGATGGAGAAGGCAGGTGAGAAGAATAGCAATGTCAAGCGCAGACAATTTTGGCAGCAGCATAACCAACCTGTCGAGCTGTGGAGCAATCATGTAATTGATCAAAAAGTGGCTTATGTCCATGAAAATCCGGTAGAAGCCGGGTTTGTGAATGAAGCAGAGCATTGGAAGTATAGCAGCGCCATGGATTACGCTGGGTCAAAAGGGTTGCTAAATGTGGTGTTTTTGTAATCAGGTAGCTTCGTGGAGGCACTCATCACCAAGGCAGGGCGCGTTCGGTTCCCTTTTTTCTGGTTGCACTACCAACTGCCCGGTAATCTGTGTTGCAAATCCTAATGATCATATCCATACTATCATTTGAAACACAAAACCCCATCAAATGAACTAAAATATTATCATTTGATATAACGTGACAATTATGTTAGGATATTCTCTTGCATCAAGTTGAAAAGCCCTTATTTTTAGCTGTTAAAAAAAACCATAGTTTCTGCCAAAGCATTTCATGAAGTACGCCAACCTAACCTTCCTGATGCTGATAGCGTGTTTATCAGCCCGTAGCCAGTCACCCATTTCAGATGCCGCCGGACTGGCGCACAGTGTCAATGTCCCGGTCAACCTTTACAATGGGTCTACATCCGTAAATGTACCGCTGTACTCTATAGCAGCCAATAATGGCGCTACCGTGCCCATAGGGCTGAGCTACAACGCTACCGGGATCAAAGTCAATGATCCGGCCAGCTCGGTGGGCTTAGGCTGGGATTTATATGCAGGCGGATTCATCACCCGTATAGTGCGGGGGAAGCCTGACATTGCCACAGCTTCAACCAACCCGGATGTCAGTTCGTTGTCTACGGTCATGTCGCAGGTTTATGCAGGTAAGGACAGTGAGCGGGACATGTTTTATTTCAGCTACCCCGGGGGCGGAGGTAAGTTCATCATGGATGAAAACCTCACCGACATCTACACCCTGCCCTATAGCGATATCGACATTGCGTATGATAATGTGAACGATAAGTTCACCATACGAGACCTCTCTGGCAATGAATACATTTTTGATCAGAAAGAGTCCGGCGTTTTTAACCAGACAAGTGGGAGTACTTATACCTCTCCTGACATCAGCTATACGGCCACCTGGCACCTGAGTAAGATTAATTTTCTGAATCTGCCAGACAGCAAGGGAATTAGTTTTCTCTATTCCAGTTTGGGATTATCCAGCGGAGAGAGATTCATTGCTTATAAAGATGTGCAGGCAGGCTGTAATGGAAACTCATACACTGAAACAGGGAGTGGTGAGTTGAAAATAAAGACTGAAACTTACGGCAAACGTCTATCCAAAATTATTTTCCCAAAAGGAGAGGTGATTTTCAATTTCGATGGATCGGATCGGGAGGATTTGCCCGGTAGCAAGCGCCTTCGGTCCATTCAGGTGGAGGATAATGATGATGAAATTGTTTTGAAGTATGTCCTCAATACCAGCTACTTCAATGCCGGAGACTCTTTTTATAAGAATGATACCTACAATGACAAGAATGGGGGATCATGCACCGCCCCTGAGTGTAAGCGCCTGAAGCTGGAGTCCATCGATCAGGTAATGGGTGGGCAAACCATCAACTACCGTACGTTTGACTACATGAATGATAAGAACTTTCATGCCTCCCAGGGTTGGGACTTATACGAATTGCCCCCCAGAGATTCAGAATACTATGACCACTGGGGCTACTTCACCCATGACAATACCACCACTTATAATGAGTATACCTTATCTCCTTATAATTCAGGTGGTAACAATTTTACGGTGTTGGGAATGAACCGCTCACCAACCATCTATGTGCTGGCCAATCTGCTCAATAAAGTGACCTTGCCAGGGGGAGGGTACACCACCATCGAGTATGAGACACATGGAATGTCCTGGGGGAGTAGTGCCCGAATCAAGAAGGTGGAGACTTTTGATGAAAATAACGTGAGGGTGGGAGGCAAATCCTACACCTACACCGGAGGGCAGACCGGAGATCCCATTGTTTATGGGATCAAGATTGGTTCGGTGTATGATTTTTGCTTCAATACCTCTACACAAAGTTATGAGGATACCCCGGTGGATTTGATGCGTTTCTATTCCTATTCGCTCACTAATTTTTTGGATTTGAATGGTCCCAATGTAGGCTACGATCAGGTGACCGAGACGGATTTGATGGGCAGCGGGAGAGTAGAGCACTATTTTCTCAACTTTTCGGACAGAGCAGAGCCCGATGCGGTGAAGCATGAATATACGGCCAGTGCCGGTGGGGGCACGCAAGGGGCACTGCTGAGCGCAGATGGCCCTCCTTTTTCGGGCACCTTCATGACCTACTATGATCGGGGCGCTGAAAAACTGACCAAAATTTATGATCAGGCCGGAACACTTTTGAGGGAAAGTGAAACCTATTTTACCCAGGAAACTGCGGTAGAGAACACCCAAAAAAATGTGATGGCGTTTCATGAGCAAGTATCAGGATCTTCAAAGAAATACCTGATCGCTGAGTATACCATCAAGTCACGTCCGGTGATTGTGACTCGCACCAGAAACAAAACCTATGAAGGGGCACAATCCATAGAAACCAATACGTATTATTACTATCATAGTACCTACCCTACATTGATAGAAAGGGTGGAGTCCGTAGATGCCAATGGCGATCGATACAAAAACACCACAAGGTATCACCACGATATTATCACTTCTACCATCGCTACCAATGCAGCATCCGACCTGAAAGGATTGGATGCGCTCCGGGTGAATAAAGCCAATGGCATTGCCATCGAAACGATTAGCTCATTGAAGAAGGGTGCCGGGAGTTATTATTATTTAGGGGCGTCACTAAGCACATTTAAAGAATACGGGACCACAGATAAGTTTGTAGCGCGCTATCAGTCACGGTCTTTGGCATTGGCTGCACCTTCTGCTTCTTTTAGTGAAACCACCTTGAATGGTGCCAAGACTGCTTTTGTCATAGATAGCGGCTATAGGGTTATGGGTACATTGAATAGCTATGACGCCAACGGAAACCTGACATCTTCCACTGGCTCCGATGGTGTGACCACCACTTTTGCCTATGATGCCGCCGGAGATTACCTGTTGAGCTCCACGTCCAATAGCATGACCACCAGTTACGAATATTACCCGCTGATCGGTGTGAAGAAAGTAACGGACGCCAATGGTAATTTTGTCACCAACGAATATGATAATTTCAATCGGCTGAGATTGGTCCGGGATCAGGATGGTAACATCCTGAAGAGAAACCGCTATCATTTGGCCCAGGAGGACGAAAGTTTAGGCGGATCCATTACCTATACCGGGCTTCAGCAGATCAATAAGCCAATCACCTTTACGTCCAATAATACCTATTCCTTCTATGGAAAAACCCGGTATGTATGGGATTTTGGAGATGGGGTGGTAGTGGAGACCAGCAATCCAAATGCGGGACATACATACACCCAGGGAGGAGATTTTACGGTAAAGCTCACCCTGATTAATCCGGAGTATGACCCTGTGCAGGTATTGAAGCTCATCTGTATTAGTCCTGATTCGAACCCATGTACCTTGCCAGAGTAATTTGGTGTTATGCGAGCCTTTCTTGCCATAGCGTTAGTCGTATGTAGTTTAGCTGCTTTCGGACAGATTAAATTTCAGGTGAAGCTCTCTGAAAAACATTTGCAGAAGGTGGAGCGGACTCAGGATTTTCATAAAAAGCTGAAGCGCTACAAGAAACTGATAGGTAAGGAGGAACGCAAAGCCCGAAAGGCCTATGCAGACAGTTTGAAAAATGTGACCTATGATCAGATGCCCTACGACTCGGCCCTGATTGTTGCACATTTGCCAGACTCTTCCAGCAGGGAAGATTCCTTAGCCTGGGCGCTCAATGCCCTGGCCCGGCACCATGAATATGGCGAGCTCCAGACAAGCCTCCAAAACCTGGACTCTGCAGAGCTGGCATCGCTTGCGCAAAAGGAGCTGGCCCCTAAAGTGGAGCAATTGACCAAGGAGTACCTGCCCAAAGACCTGCAGCAGACCACAGATTTTCAGTCTCTGCAAGCCGAACAGATGGGCGAGCTCCCGTTTGATCCCATCGCCAACCCCACCGATCAGCTTCCATTCGATCCGTCAGCCAGTCCGGCAGAGAAGATAGAGCAGCTACAGGAAAAGATAAATCCACAGAACCTGGCTCAGTTTCAGGAGAAACTCTCCAAGCTGAAAAGCAAGTATATTTCCATTCCAGACTTGTCTAACCCGGATTCAGGGATCAAAAGAAATTCACTGAAAGGCCACCCATTGAAGGATCGGATTTACCTGGGGGGTAATGTAGCCATACAGTCCACCGATCCTATTATTTTGGACTCAGACATTCAGTTGGGGTACAAAGTCAATAGGGATTTGGCCTTTGGTGCAGGGTTCAAATGGCGGGAGTCATTCCATGCTCCAGATACCCTCACAGGCCTGAGCAAAGACGCTCACGGATATAGCCTGTTTGTTAGTCACCAGTTGCCCAGGAGTTTCTTTGCGTATGCGGAATATGGCACCGTTTGCAACCGATCCCTTTTCGGCGAGCGTGAGCTGAAAGGCAGCTGGCAGCAGGAGTATTTGGTAGGGCTCGGTCGCCAGTTTAAGGTCACCAGGTTTCTGGAGCTGACCGTCCTTTTCCTCTATGACTTCAACCATAGAAACAACACCACGCACCCACGTCCCTTTGTGATGCGAATGGGGTACAGAATTCAGAAACTAAGTATAAAATAAGGTTTTAAGATAGCACCATGAAAAAAATTGCATTTGTTGTAGCATTGCTGAGTGTGGGGTTCATTCCTGCAATAGCCCAATACACCCCAATTGTTTATACCTATGAAGGTGATTTCAATGAAGAGTCTTCAAGCTTTGGGTTGAGAATTACTTCCACTTCTTCCAGTCAGGGACACACCTACCATGGTGATTTTTTGATTGTGTTTGCTCAAAGGAGCGGCGGAGAGGTCTATCATTTTAAGCTCAATTCCGAATATATGAATAGCTACAATTATTTTATAGAGCGAATATCTGGTGCTACCTATAGTAACGATATTCAGATCATCCAGAATACTGCCACAGCCTTCAATATGGAGATCCGGTTTCACGGGTCACAAGATGACTGGAACAGGATTACCGTTCATGAGCTTTCAGCACCAAGAGGCAGTAGGCCCACCTTCGCGAAAATCGACGCTTCAGAATTTCTATCCGGCACCAAGGTAAACACCACCATTGTGAATAAGTCCAATGGGAATGTAGGTATTGGAACCATCAACACATTCGGCTATCGTTTGGCCGTAAACGGCGCGATTGGTGCCAAGGAGGTCAACGTAGAGGTAACGAGTGATTGGCCGGATTTTGTGTTTAGCGATACCTATGAACTTCGATCGCTGGAGGAAGTGGATCGTTACATTTCACAGAACAGGCACCTGCCAGCAATCCCAAGTGAAGCTGAGGTAAGGGAGTATGGAATCAACTTGGGGGAGATGAATGCGAAGCTGCTGGAGAAGATAGAGGAACTAACCCTCTACATGATCGATATGAACAGACGGGTGAGTCAACTGGAGTTTGAGAATTCAGAGCTTAAGAAGGAGGTTTTAGACCTAAAAGCCGAATAAAGAATTAACCGATGAAAAAAGTCTATGTTCTACTCATAATTCTAGCAGTCTATAATAATGTACACGGGCAAGTGGTTCATGATGATTCGAACAACAAAGTTCAAATTGGATCTAAATTATTTCTACAATATGGTTCAGAGAGTGCCAATAGCTGGATTAGAGGCTTTCTCGGCTCCTCAATCAAATGGAATTACAGTACAGATGAATGGGATGTGGGCGTTAACGCTCAATCTGATTTTTCAATGATGCAATTTTCGAATGGTGGGCATATTACATTTTATACAGGAGCCGGTACAGGTTCTAACTACTCTATGTCAAACGGAAGTCTCAGCGGATACGCCAGAATGTTTATCGGTGCATCCGGGAAGGTAGGAATAGGAACCATAACACCGATTGACAAATTACATGTTGTAAGTAGTTCAGAGGATATAACATGGCCGATAGTTGCCAATAACATGTACAATAGCTCAACGAAAGATGGATATGGAGTGGGAATAAAACTGAAACATTCGCATGACAATGAAGACTGGAAATGGAGCGGTATTGCAAGTGTTAATGAAGGAGGATGGGCAAACGACTCAGGTCTTGCTTTATACTCTGATGGATCAGAAAAAGTTAGAATAAAACATGATGGTTCAGTTGGTATTGGCACCATCAACACATTCGGCTATCGTTTGGCCGTGAACGGCGCGATTGGGGCTAAGGAAGTCAACGTGGAGGTAACGAGTGATTGGCCGGATTTTGTGTTTAGCGATACCTACGAACTTCGATCGCTGGAGGAAGTGGATCGTTACATTTCACAGAACAAGCACCTGCCGGCAATCCCAAGTGAAGCTGAGGTAAGGGAGTATGGAATCAACTTGGGAGAGATGAATGCGAAGCTGCTTCAGAAGATTGAGGAGCTGACGCTTTATTTGATTGAGCAAAATAAGCAGAATCAATCTCAACAGGCGGAAATCGCTGCATTGAAGGAACGCGTCAATCAGCTGGAGGATCAATAAGAATAACGGGTTTAATCCCCTTTCCTGACTCAAGTTTAGCGTAACTTAAGCCTAAAATGGCTAGTCATTTTGTGCCTGATTTGATGAGTTCTGAAAAGCTTCAGTTGCAAACTGAAGCCAGTGGAGGGATATTTTCGTTTACCGTCATTGCGAGGAGGACCGCAGGTCAGACGAAGCAATCTACCCATGTGGAGGTTCCTAATTCAAAATAAGTGACATATTTGTGATACATGAGTCACACCAGCCGCCTATTCAGCTTTTTCGTCTTTCACTTGTTTGTGCCCGCCAGCATGGTCAGTACAGCAGCAGATACTCCTCCCACTACAGCGCGAATCGATAGCCTGATTTCCCTGATGGAAACCACGGCATGTGATCAGGATAGTCTGACCTTGCTGTATTATGGAGAAATAAAGGGTTCGCTCAGTGATTATCCCCGTGGAGCATTGAAGGCTTTGGAGCAGCTAGGCAAAATGAAATACTGCACCGGAGACCTGGACAGTGCCATTTACTACTATCGCCGGGCAGCTCAGATTGGGTTACAACACGACCTGAATGCCGAGTCCGTCAAATTACTGAATAGGCTGGGTTTTTATTTTCAAACGGCGGGTTTGCTGGACTCTTCCTCTTATTATCTCAACAAGGGGCTCCTGCTCGCCCAGGAAGTGGGCGATAGCCTCTATATTGGATCTTCCTATGTCGGGATTGGTATACTTTATCAACACAAGGGACAAATAGACAAAGCGCTGGATGCGTATTTTCAGGCTTTGAGAATAGCCGAGGCTATTGATGACAAACCATTGATCATCACTGCCAAACTGAATGTGGCCACCATCTACTATGATCATCAACCGAGTAAACTGAAATCGTCTGATTTTCTTGAATTATTGGATCTGACCCGGATCATTGGGGATCAACAGCGCGAAGTGAGTGTGCTCGAGTGGTTGGGTTACCTCAAGGCGGACAGCAGTGAGTTTGATGAGGCTGTCGCTTATTTCAACCTGGGACTGAAAGTGAATGAGTCCGTTCGCGATCAAAATAGTGAAATATTGTTGTTGCAAGGGATTTCCTATGCTTATAACCTGGCAGGAGACCATGAACAGTCCATCGCCACCAACAACCGAGTCATTGAACTGGCGCGTTCATCTGGCTATGAGTTGTATCTCCCTTCCATGTATGTCAATAACGTCTCGAATTACTTGGCACTGGGCAGGTACAGAGAAGCTATCCAGGATGGCCTTTTGGCTGTGGAGGCCGGAAAAAAATCAGGTCAGGTGGAACTTTACTACAAGGTATTGCAGGACATGGCGATGGCATACAATTACCTGAATATGCCTGATAAGGCCTTTGAAACACAGCTGGAATATACGAAACTCAGTAAAGCCATTCTGGATGCCGAAAAATCCAGACAATTGGCTGAAATGCAGACCAAGTACGAAACGGAAGGAAAACAGGCTGAGATAGAGTTGCTCTCCAGAGAGGCCGCCATTCAGAGGCTACAGCTATCCAAACAGGGCTACTTTCTGGCAGGGCTGATTGTTTTGATCGTAGTGATTATCGGTGGTGGGGTATTGATCTATCGTCAGCGCCAATTGAAGCAGCAGCAGGCAATCACCGACCTGGAGCTGGCAGAAACGAAAAAGCGTCTGGTGGTGGAGCAGCAGTACCGTGCTTCGGAGTTAAAAGCACTGCGATCTCAGATGAACCCCCATTTCGTCTTCAATGCACTCAACTCCATTCAGGAGTACATCATGTTCAATGAAAAAAAACTGGCCGGAAAGTACCTGGGAAAGTTCGCCGATCTGATGCGCATCTATCTCAATCACAGCCAGGCCAGGGCTATTTCGGTACCGGAGGAGGTGGAGGCGCTGAGCCTGTATCTTGAGCTGGAAAAGCTAAGGTTTGAGGATGCGCTGACCTATGAAGTAATCATGGCGGAGGGCGTTGACGATGATGAGATTAAGCTTCCGGCTTTGCTGATACAGCCCTATGTGGAAAATGCCCTCAAACATGGACTTTTGCATAAGAAAACCGATCGCAAGCTTACGGTCAGGTTCAGTTATCTGGAGGCTGAAGCCATGCTGAGGTGTGAGGTGATCGATAATGGCATTGGCCGGGTGAAATCTGCTGAGCTTAATCAAAGCCGCAATGAGAGGCACAAGCCCTTTGCGACTGATGCCATCAAGAGTAGGATAGAGCTGATCAACTTCAATAGTGAAAAACCCGTGGAGGAGCGAATAGAAGATTTGTACGATGATACGGGAAGGGCCGCTGGCACCCACGTGGTGATCAGTGTTCCGAAGGGAGCCATAGTTGATTTGGAAGTTTAGAGCTGTATTTTGGAAGTTGACACTAAAAGCCCATGTCCACAAGGTTATATTTGAGAAATGAAGGCTGTAATAATAGATGATGAGCAAAAAGCCAGACGCCTCCTGAGGCTCCTGCTGGAGGAAAACTGTCCTCAGATTACAGCCATAGAGACCGCTGAAGACCTACCCAAGGGTGTTGCTCTGATCAATAAATTCCAGCCGGATATAGTGTTTCTGGACATTGAAATGCCAGGGTATTCCGGCATCCAATTGCTGGAGTTTTTCACACCTGAGCAAATCAACTTTGAGGTTATTTTCACTACAGCCTACGCTGAATACGCCATCAAAGCTTTCGAACTCAATGCCATCGACTACCTCCTAAAACCCCTTCGACATGACCAGTTGGAGACTGCCGTACAAAAGGCCATACAGCAGATCGGTCAGTCAAAAGTGAGTGAAAGATTAGAAGAATTGCGAAATACCCTCAAGGTGAGCAATATCCGAAAAATCGGGCTTCCAGTCTCCAATGGGGTGCTTTTTGTAGAGCTGGATGATGTCATCATGATGGAGGCAGACCGGATGTACACCAAGGTGTTTACCACAGGAGATGGAGAGCTTTTAGTGAGCAAACCCATGAAGTTTTTTACCGATATCCTTGAAGACGTCAGGGAGTTTTATCGCCCGCACCGATCTTTCGTCATCAACCTCAAGCACATCAAACAGTACGTCAACCAAGATGGAGGATATATCATCATGGACAATCAGAAGCTTGTGGGAATTTCCAAAGACAAGAAAGACGAGTTCTTTCAGGTCATGCAGGGATAAAACCTTTCGGAAACTCATAAGCGCCATTCGGAAACTGACGTAAAAATCCCATTTAGCTAACAGGCATATTTGTTTTAGTCACCCAACAAAACAAAATGCTATGAAAAAATTACTGCTGCCTCTTATTGTCCTGTTCATCTCCACATTAGAAGGATTTGCTCAGTGTACCGACTCCACTCCTGTGTGGGTAGTCAATGAAAATTTTGCAAACTTGAGTGGTACCACACCACCAGATTGCTGGACGCCGGTTGGCAATCCCAATAGTTTTAATTTCGATGCTGGACGTGCAAGCTTTGCCTACCAGGGCGAAATGCTCGTTCTTCCGAATACCGTCAATGCCACTGGAGTACTTACCTTCAAGGCCCGAAATGGCACCTCCCGAACCTACGGTGGGTTGACCATGGACCTGGGAATCTATGATGGGGCCACTTTCACCAAGGTGTTTGCCATTGATTATGGTCAGCCTTCTTTTCAGAGTTTCACTTTTGACTTTAGTAGCAATCAGCTCAACGGGAATATTGCTTTCCGGGGAAATAACTCCAGCAATATCAGCTTCTTGCTCGATGATGTGCATTACCAAAGTACCTGCACCAGTAGCAGCTCTGCCACCGCAGTGGCCAAAGACATTACTGTGAAACTGGATGCTTCGGGTAATGTGATCGTCAATGCAAGTCAGGTTGACAATGGATCGATCAATAGCTGTGAAGCACCTATTACAAATTTGTCTCTTGACAAAACACTCTTCACCTGTGACGACCTGGGGACAAATACAGTCACCCTCACGGCTGATGATGGTTTTGGGAATACGGCCACTGCTACCGCTGTAATCACCGTGGAGCCGGCTTTGGCCATCGGTTTTGGTACCATCTCTTTGAGTGAGTCTGGCCAGTTTACTTTGACCACAGAGAATGGGTTAAGCTCGGGTACTACGCAATGCGATGAGATCACCTATACCTTTGATAAAACGGATTTTAGTTGCGAAGATGTAGGAGGTCTGGTAGTGACGGTTACAGCCACTTATGAAGGTGGAACGGCCTCAGCTACCCGCTACATGGAAATCATAGATGAGTACGGCCCAGCGGCCCTTGCCAATGATATCAATGTTACCATCGATGAAAATACAGGTATGGCGGTCATTACTGCGGATATGGTGGACAATGGATCTTCAGATAATTGCGGCATTACTTCTATGCAATTGTCTAAAACCATCTTTACCTGCTCCGATCAGGGATTGAATACGGTAACACTGGATGTTTTTGATGGGGGCGGACGAACCGATCAGACGACCTTCACGGTCATGGTACATTCTTATATTCCTGAGGTTGAAGTTTCCTCTACCAGTACCACGGTTTGCTTTGATGGATCGAACGAAAACGCCGGAACTACCATCAATACGGATGGATCAATGGTTGGAGTGAAATATTCCTTGCGCAATAGTGCGGATAGCAGCGTGATTGACGGGCCACTGGACGGAACCGGAAGTGGTCTTTCTTTTAGTACCGGAGCAGTGAGTGAAAACACCACTTTCCAGGTCTATGCTGAAGTGCCTTCCTCTGGAAAAGCATTGTCTTTGCCTTCATCAGCTGACTACCTGGCGGTAGCCACTCCCGGTTCTTTCGACTATTCTGCCGGTTACACTTTTTCAGCCTGGGTCAAAGAAAGCCTCGGTGGTATTTCCAATTCTTATAATACCATTTTCTATGCTGGTGGAACCACCGGCAGTGACATAGAGGTTTATCAAAGCACTCAGAGCGGTGTGTTTACGGTTGTTCATAATCGAGGTAATGGGGGCACACTCTCCACATTTGGAACCAGTACAAACCCCTTGCCTTCTGGCGAATACGCTCATCTGTCAGTGACCTTTGATGGAACTACGGTGAGGTTATTGGTCAACGGTGTAGAAGCTGGAAGTGGCACTATTTTACCTCCGGTAAAAAGTGCCGGCAGTGAGTTAACTTTTGGGTACCTGAATAACTCTGGTTTTCCAGGCTACCAGTCGTTTGATGGGTTGATGGATGATATCCGGGTGTATGACACAGCACGTACCGCCCGATCTATTTCCGATGATATGGGCCGATGTATCTCAGGCTCAGAGGATAATTTGGTGTTGTATTATGATTTGGAGTCTGTCAGTGGCACCATCTTCACCGATCTGGTGAGCAGTACGCCAGCACAGCTCAAAAACGGAGGCACGCAGACGGATGACGCGGCTGTGTCATGTGCCTTTGATTGTTATAAAATCATGAGTACCCAGATCACCGTGGGTGACGATGTAGCACCGACCGTGCAGGTTCAGGATATCGAAGCACAGGTGGGTAGTACAGGAATCCTATCTATCTCAGCTGACCTCATCGACAATGGATCTTCGGACAATTGCTCCGCGACTTCTACCCTCATCTACAGCCTTGATAAGACGAGTTTTTCATGTGCTGATCTGGGCCCAAATACGGTTACGCTTACTGTCACTGACGAAGCAGGAAACAGTGCAAGTGCAGAGGCCACCGTCACCATTACCTCCCTGATTGCCGATGAAACAGTAACCAGTTCGGTTTCAGGACTTTGTCCGGGCGATACAGAAGGGACGACCATTGGTATTGGTAGCTCGGTAGAGGGAGTTGAATACTACCTTAGGAACAGTGCCGACAACAGCATCGTAGACGGCCCGGTGGCTGGATCTGGCGAAGCTTTAAGTTTTGCTACCGGAGTGCTTAGTCAAACGACTACTTTCAATGTGATCGGAATGAATGCCGGAGATGCGGGCTCGGGGTTGGATTTTGATGGAATGGGTGGCTACATAAATGCAGGCACGAATGCCAGAGATATGATCACAGCCATGACCATTGGCATGTGGGTGAAGACTGATCATTCCGGATCTACCAACTACCTGGTGGGTAAGTATGATGGGTATAGAGGCTTTCTGATGTATATCAATGCCAATGGAAATGTGGTTTTGGATGGTCGAGATGCGTCCGGTGGGTATAAGAGCACGGGAGCTTCCACCACAGCCGTGAATGACGATGCGTGGCACTATGTGACGGGCACCATTGATCTAACCACTGGGGCGTGGAAAATTTATGTGGATGGTGCGCTTGAGAGTTCTGCGCTGAATGGTGTGGGCTCCAGTCTGTTCAATTCCCAGTACCTGACCATTGGCGCACTGAATAGTGAATATTTCAGAGGACAGATCGATGAAGTGGCTTTCTGGAACACGGCGTTGGATGAAGATACCATTGCCTTGCAAAGTGATGTTTGTGGATTGAAAAATCCGGAGACGTCAGTCGGCTTTTTTGACCTAAACGAAGGAGAGGGAACTGTGGTAACCGACTTATCTCCCTCGGCGATTAATGGAGCACTCACGAATATGGATGCCACTACAGATTGGATATCCGAAGTGGCTGGTTTGGAATGCACAACCTGTGAGTTACAAATGACCACTGAAGTGACAATCACAGTTGAAGACATCACTCCACCGGAGGTGGTGGTGAAGGATATTTCGGTCAGACTTGGAGAAGATAATACGGCATCCATTACCGCAGCAGACATTGATAATGGCTCTTCAGATGAGTGTTCGGAGATTACGTTGACGTTGGACATCAGCACTTTTGATGCATCACATTTGGGGGAAAACACAGTAACACTGACTGCAGTGGATGGAAATGGCAATAGTGCTTCGGCGACCGCCATTGTGACGGTCAACCCGTACAAACAAGCACAAACCATCACAGTCACCGCTGTGGATGATAGAGTCTATGGTGAGGCCGACTTTGCACTCAGTGCATCGGCTTCATCAGGGCTTGATGTTTCTTATGCCGTCATTAGTGGGCCGGTGACAGTTTCAGGTGCTACTGTGAGTATCATAGGAGTGGGAGATGCGGTGATTGAGGTGACGCAGGCCGGTAATGATGATTTCTTGAATGCTTCGGCAGAAATTACCTTCAGTATCAGCCCAGCAGCGCTTACTGCTACTGCCGATAACCAATCAGTGGCTTACGGGACAGCATTGCCTGACCTTACGATTTCCTACGCTGGGTTTGTGAATGGGGAAGATGCTTCAGTGTTGACTACTGAGCCGGTGGCCAGTACCACGGCTACCAATTCTTCGGACGTGGGCACCTATCCCATCTCATTAACTGCAGGAGCTGCTGCCAATTATACCATCACTCATGTGGAAGGTACACTCACCATCCTCAAGGCTCAGGCTACGGTAGAGATTTCAGATTTGGCACATCTGGTGGATGGCACTGCGAAGGAGCCCACCATTACTACAGACCCTGCCGGGCTCAATTATGTGGTGACATATGATGGAGCTTCTGCCGCACCATCAGCGATCGGTGAGTATGAAGTGTCGGTCGTGATTGACGAAGTGAATTACGAAGGGAGCGCCACGGCGACATTGGTTATAGGTCAGGTACTTGGACTAACAAACACTGAGGTGCGCATTTTCCCCAACCCGACACAGCAGTCTTTTGAAGTACGCAGTAGTGAGAAACAGGTGGTAGAGGTTTATGACCTGGCTGGTCAGCTGCAAATGCGGACTTCTACTAATTTGGTGACGGATGTTTCTCAGCTTAGTGATGGTACCTATTTGATCAGGATTTTGGGAGATGATCACACAGTCTATCGATTGATTAAGAAAAACTAAGGCAGCTAATTCGGATGATCAGATCATCCACTAATTAGCAACCGGCTTCCAAAGGGAGCCGGTTTTTTTGGTTTATCTGACAAAGGAATTGATAACTTTAAGGAACAACATCACGGATCAGAATGGATATTCAATCGATAAAAGTTGGTCTTATACAAGGGCTGACAGAGCTACAGGATCGTTCAGTATAAGGTTAAACTTCTTCCGGAAGCTCGACTGTGAATGGCTTATATCGAGAAAAACCCATTGCACTACCAGACCAGTTATAGAAATGTTCGGAATGCATTAGTGAACAAGTTTTCATATCAGGTTCACTATCAAATTGAAGAGACCCACAGCAGAAAGCTATCTAGAAAAGGAGATGGAAGGCCTGAAAGAGGGATTCAAGAAATATCATCCACTACAAAGAATCAAATCATGCGAATAAATCGTTATTTTGTGAAAAAGAGGTGAATCATGGATTTACAAGCTGAGAAATTAAGTTTACTGGAATGGTTAGCGGGACTGAATGACCCCAAAACACTCAAGGAGTTCATTACTTTAAAGAAATCTAAAGAAGTTGATTGGTGGGATGAGATGAGCGAAGATGAACGAGCCGCGATTGATGAAGGTCTGGCTCAACTTGATCGTGGGGAAGGTATCCCACATGAGCAGGTAATGAAGGAGGTTCGAGAGAAGTACAACCTATGAGTAAACCAATCGAATGGTCACCTCGATCTAAAAAAGACTTTCTGAACTTACTGGATTACCTACAAAACAAATGGGGAGAAAAGACAGTCAGAAAGTTTAATGACCGTTTGCAATCAATTATTGAACTCATCGCCGAAAGACCAGAAATCTACCCTGCATCAGGTAAGAAGAAACAAGTGAGAAGGTGTGTAATTGGTAAACAAACCAGCCTTTATTATCAAATTAAGAAAGACAAAATAGAACTGATCACCTTGTTTGATAATCGACAAAACCCTACAGGAAAACCGATTTAAGGTCTCTTCGCAAGTCCGAAACCCCTCCGGCATAAGTTAGCTGTGCGATTATACCTAAAGTAAGTCGTCGGGTTGTAATCCATACACCACCGCCCGCTCCACACCTCTCAGCTCTGCCAGACCTTTCAGGCGGCCGATGGCTGAGTAGCCGGGATAAGTGGTTTTCTTCAGGTCATCCAGCATCTGGTGCCCATGATCGGGCCTCATAGGGAGGCTGATACGGCGACGGTTCATCAGGTGAACCACCTCTTTCACTACTGCCACCATATCCGTATCACCGTCCAGGTGGTTGGCCTCTTCAAAGTTGCCCTCAGCATCCCTTTTGGTATTTCTCAAATGCAAAAAATGGACATGCTCACCCAGACGTTGAAGCATCCCTACCAGGTCATTATCCGCTCGTGCACCGAAAGATCCGGTACAAAAGCACAGTCCATTGGCCGGTGAGGGTGCACTATTGATCAGCTCCCGGACATCCTGCTCTGTACTGACTATTCGGGGTAGCCCCAATACGGAATACGGCGGATCATCCGGATGAATGGCCATTTTCAGGCCTACTTCTTCAGCTACCGGCACCACCTCCCTTAGGAAATGAAACAGGTGCTCTTTGAGCTTAGGGGTATCTATGTGTGCATAGGTTTCGAGCGCTGAGAGCACTGCCTTCGGTGTGAATGCTTCTTCACTGCCCGGCAGACTCAGGAGTAGATTTTTATAGAGTGCTTGTTTTTCTGCTTCGTCCATCGACTTGAGTCGCAGTTCGGCCGATCGTATTTCATCTTCGTTATAGTCTTTTTCGGCGTTTGGTCTTTTCAGTAAAAATAAGTCAAAGGCTATGAAAGCAGCTTTTTCAAATCGAAGGGCACTGGAGCCATTGGGGAGGATATGAAATGGGTTGGTGCGCACCCAATCGAGTATGGGCATGAAATTGTAGGTGACCACCTTTAGTCCGCAGGTGGCAACATTTCGAAGACTGACTTTGTAATTTTCAATGTATCGCTTGTAGTCCCCACTTTGCTTTTTGATGTCTTCATGCACTGGCAGGCTTTCTATCACTGTCCAGGTCATGCCGGCGGCCTCAATCTCCCTTTTTCTGATCTCTATCTCCTCCACGGGCCATATATCCCCGACCGGAATTTGATGCAAGGCGGTGACCACCCCGGTACATCCTGCCTGTCTGATGTTCGCCAGACTTACCGGATCTTTGGGGCCGAACCATCGCATGGTTTGTTCCATTAAATGCATAGTTGTCTCAGTTTAGCTTTTACCAGCTCGGACGTATACCCGGCGCAAAAGGGAATTTCAAAGATTGATAATACTCCAGCGATCTTTTTGGAGGTTCTATCTTATCAGGAATGGGTCTCTTGGAGAAAGTCTGGAAGTAGCTCAGTGAGGCGTCTTTCCACCAGACGGCCTCTTTTTCCTGTATCGTGAGTAACGTTTGAACGCTTTTGAAGCGCTCATCGTCAATTTTGGGTTGTACGGATTGCCACTGTTCCTGCATTTTTCTGACGGTATTCACTCCATCCTGATAGCGGAAGGCCAACTCGTTCCAAAGGGTCCTACCAGAGTTCATTTCAAAATCCCAACCCACATGATGAAACCATAGGAGGAATTTCTCCGGGATTTCGTCTTTAGAATTAAAGATTTTGGCCACTTCCGGTGCGTATTGGCTCACCGCATTGCTACCGTTCTCCGATCGGTCAAACCCGATCCCAAAGGCATCAGCCTTGTGATAATACACTGGTGTCCAGTCAGCTCTGGACAGGTTACTGACCCAGGGTGCCGGACCGTAGTGATGTCCCGTACCCATCAGGTGATGCAGCCCCAGTGGCGTCATGTAATTCACGGAGGCTTCCCAGGAGTTCATCATCATATCGCTTAGCGCAGCTATCGTTTTTGGATGATTATTAAACGTCATTCGAATCCAATCTTCTGCGATCTGCTGGGCAGTCTGATCCGGATTCCACGCCAGGCGTCCAAAGGCATACCAGTTGGCTTGCGCAAAAGGGTGACCGGTCCAGTTGATGTCGGTACCAGTGTTGGCAACCCCGGCAATTCCGGTGATACTATAGTCATGTAGCGAACCATCAACCACTTTAGAAACCGTTGACCCCTGACCGTTGACATAGGTGTCAGCATCGAGGCATTCCTTCCACATAGGGGCCAGATAGACCAGTTGGGTAGCCTGACCCAGGTACTCCTGGGTGATTTGAAACTCCATCATCACGGGGGTTTTGGGCATGGCGCCAAAAAGGGGGTGAAAAGGTTCTCGTGGTTGGAAATCAATCGCTCCATTTTTCACCTGTACCAAAACATTGGGTCGGAAAGAGCCATCCAAAGGATTGAATTCTGAATAGGCTTGTTTGGCCCGGTCATCAGGCTCTTCACTGCTGTACACAAAAGCACGCCACATTACCACGCCACCAAAAGGCTTCAATGCATCTGCCATCATATTGGCACCTTCCGCATGCGAGCGACCGTAGTTTTGAGGGCCGGGTTGGCCCTCAGAGTTGGCTTTCACCAGAAAGCCCCCAAAATCGGGAATATGCTCATAGATTTCTTTGACCTTTTCCTCCCACCAATTGGTCACGTCTGAGTTGAGTGGATCTGCTGTGTCCAGCCCACCAATCTCTATGGGGGCACTGAAGCGAGCAGTCAGGTAGACTTTGATTCCATACGGCCTGAAAAGATCGGCCAATGCCTTCACCTTCTCCAGATAAGCAGGTGTGAGTACCAACGCATTGGCATTTACATTGGTGAGCACCGTGGCATTGAGCCCAATGGAGGCATTCGCCCGCGCATAGTCAATGTATCGTTGATCCAGATAGTCAGGAAGTTTGTGCCAGTCCCAGATAGAAAATCCTGCATACCCACGCTCCGAAGTTCTGTCCAGATTGTCCCAGTGGTTGAGGATTCTGATGTCCACTTTGGGGTTTTCAAGAATATTAATGGAAGCCAGGTTTTGGTTGGTTTGGAGGAGCTTCAGAAAATGAAAGGTGCCATAGAGCAGGCCCACCGGGTCTTTGGCGGTGATGAGAAACCGGGATGACTCCTTTTGTGAGATGGACTTGACCAGATAACCTTCTTTACCCAGCTGTGTCAACTCTGACTCAGATAAGTATTGGGCGATAGTCGGCTCATCGGATAGACCAGCTAGCAAGGAAGTCGTGCCGCTGGTGGATGGCTCGAAAGGCTGACCCAGCAGACCACTCAAGCCAGCACTCAACTCATTTCGGATCACATCATGAGTTGCCGAACTACCCACTACGTTAAACGACTTGATTTGGCCGAGATAGCCATTGAGGAGCTCGGTATTTTGGATCTTATGGTACCTGAGCCAGAGTTCATATCCTGTTTCCGCTGATGCTGGAAGGATGAAAAGTGCGAATAACAAAAAAGTGCTAAATAGATATTTCACGTGGGGTCTGGTTTGAGTTGAATCAATCGCGTATCTGACAATTGCAAACACGGCTATTTGGCTAAAGTAGTGAGATGTGTGGTAAAACTGAAATTTTTACGCAATCGATTGTTTAAAATTTAATAATCTGTGCTACTTTGCCACAATGAATGTCTAAAGCTTCTCTGAAATCAGGGCTGATGTTGCTTCATTTTTAAATCACATGAGGCTTGAAATGAGAGTGAATCAGCGTGCATTTCTTGTTGATGTAGGCACCGTTTGTTAATGAATACCCTACGGATTGTTAAGCCTTTCCCGCAATGAGTTGAGGGAGGGATATATTTAGTAAAAAATATCCGGGAGGTCATATAAAATTTAAATCCCTTAATGATGAAAAAATTAGCATCCTTTTTATTGATTGTGCTGACAGCCATTAGTCACAATGCAGAAAGCCAGGATTATCTGGAAACTTCTCTTACCCATGCGGTCCGGGCTAAGGATTTGGTGAACCGACTGACTCTTGAGGAGAAGGTTCAGCAAATGATGATGAACAGCCCCGCGATCGAACGGTTGAATATCCCGCCTTATGAATGGTGGAATGAGGCCTTGCACGGAGTAGGGCGGTCTGGGGTGGCTACGGTATTTCCGCAAGCCATTGGACTGGGTGCCACCTTTGATGAGGAGCTGGCTTACCGGGTGTCATCTGCCATCTCTGATGAGGCTCGGGCTATGTATAATACATCACTGAAAAAGGGTTATTACAACCGATACAATGGTCTCACCTTTTGGACACCGAACATCAATATTTTCCGTGACCCCAGGTGGGGGCGCGGCCAGGAAACTTACGGAGAAGATCCATTTTTGACTACCAGATTGGGAGTGTCCTTTGTGAAAGGACTCCAGGGAGAAGATTCCCGATACTTGAAAACCGCGGCTTGTGCCAAGCATTTTGCGGTGCACAGTGGTCCGGAGCGTTTGCGCCATGAGTTCAATGCTGTTGTTTCTAAAAAGGATCTTTATGAAACATACCTCCCAGCTTTTAAGGCATTGGTGGAGGCGGATGTAGAGGCTGTAATGTGTGCTTACAACCGCACCAACGATGAGCCCTGCTGTGCCAACAATTATTTGCTTCAGGAGGTACTTCGGGGTGAATGGGATTTTGATGGGCACATCGTGAGTGACTGCTGGGCCATTGTGGATTTCTATTCAGAGAATGGACATGGCACTGTAGAAAATCAGGTAGATGCTTCAGCTTTGGCGCTTGAAAGTGGCGTAAACCTGAACTGCGGGAGTACCTTCCCGGCACTGGTGGAGGCTGTGAATCAGGGGTTGATCGAGGAAAAGACTATTGATGTGGCGCTTACCAAGTTGCTGGAGACGAGGTTCAAGCTGGGCATGTTTGATGATAGCAATGCCAATCCATACAATGCCATTTCGCTGGATGTGGTGAACAGTCCTGCCCACAGGGAGTTGGCACGGGAAGCTGCCGTCAAGTCGATTGTTTTGCTCAAAAATAATGGAGTGTTGCCTTTGGCCAATGACCTGTCGCGCTACTATGTCACAGGTCCCAATGCGGCTGGTATCGATCCACTCATAGGAAATTATTACGGGGTAAACCCTGATATGGTCACGGTTTTGGAAGGCATCACCGCTGCGGTAGCTCCTGGCAGTCAGGTGCACTATAGAGCTGGCACGTTGCTCGATCGGCCGAATGTAAATCCCGTGGACTGGTCGTCTGGGGTGGCACATACTTCAGATGCGACTTTGATGGTAATGGGGATCACGGGATTTATTGAAGGAGAGGAAGGGGAGTCTATTGCCTCCGCGCATTATGGTGACCGCCTGGATTATGATATACCTGCCAATCAGATTGATTACCTGAAAAAACTTAAAGCCGACAATGACAAGCCCGTGATAGCCATTGTCACTGGTGGAAGCCCCATGAATCTTTCCGAAGTTCACGAAATAGCCGATGCAGTGTTATTGGTGTGGTATCCCGGTGAGGAAGGTGGTAATGCCATCGCTGATATTGTTTTCGGTAAAGCCTCACCTTCCGGGCGATTGCCGATTACTTTTCCAAAGAGCCTGGATCAGTTGCCAGCATATGAGGATTATAGTATGAGGGGCAGAACTTACAAATACATGACAGCCGAGCCGATGTATCCTTTTGGCTTTGGATTACACTACTCCAAAATCAAGTATGGGACCCCTGCCGTCACCCGGTCGGTAATAAAGTCAGGAGAGTCTGCTGAGGTTTCTGTACAGGTGACCAACGAAGGGGATTTTGATGTAGAGGAAGTGGTGCAGCTGTACGTGACGGATGTAGAAGCCAGTGTGAGTACTCCGCTTTTTTCTTTACAGTCCATTCGCAGGGTGAAGCTTGCGGCAGGTGAGTCACAGCGCCTTTCCTTCATTATAAATCCTGAAATGCTTCAGGTGGTCAATGAGAAGGGTGAAACCATTCTGGAAAAGGGTGATTTCAAAATACACGTTGGCGGGTCTCTGCCCACCAGCAGAAGTCTAGAACTGGGTGCGTCTGTTCCTGTTTCTGTGAATTTGAAGGTGAAATAACGATAGGAAATTTGAGGTGATTATAACAGATTATATTTTATGAAGATGAATAAAAGAGGATTGTTACTGATTGGGTTGGTGGTCATGGGGCAGATGGCGGTGAGTCAGGAAAAGCCCATAGCCGATGGGATGGAGAAGTTTCTTGGCAATGTATACAGTAGCTCTCAGCTAAGCGGATATGAGACTTACTGGAATCAGGTAACGCCCGAAAATGCCGGAAAATGGGGAAGCGTGGAAAGGACGCGGGATAATTATGACTGGGCCACATTGGATGCAGCTTACAATTTTGCCAAGGAAAACGATTTTGTGTTTAGGTTTCATGTGTTGATCTGGGGAAATCAGCAACCCTCCTGGATCGAAGATTTGCCGGTGGAGGAGCAGCTGGAGGAAATCACCGAATGGATGGATGCTGCGGCAGAGCGATACCCCGATGTGGATTACTTGGAAGTGGTCAACGAGCCTATCAATGATCCTCCGAGTGGTGCCGGCAATGGCAATTACATAGATGCGTTGGGGGGTAGAGGAGCTTCCGGATACGATTGGATCGTCACCGCATTCACCATGGCCAGAGAGCGTTTTCCAAATGCCAAACTGGTCATCAATGAGTACAATATTGTGAGCAGTAGCAGCAATGCCAATAAATACAAGAGAATCATAGAGCTGTTGCAGGCAGACAATCTGATAGATGTAATAGGCGTACAGGCACATGCCTTTTCTACCACTGGAAGCTCCACCGCCATTACAGATCAGCTTGATAAACTGGGTGATACAGGCCTGCCGATCATGGTGACTGAGATGGATATAGATGGATCCACAGATCAAGTACAGCTGGATGAGTACAAGCGAGTTTTCCCACTGTTTTGGGAGCACGAATCGGTGATAGGTGTCACACTCTGGGGGTGGCGTAGTGGGATGTGGCGTACCGCTCAGAAGGCTTATTTGATCAATACCGATGGAACGGAGCGACCGGCATTGGCCTGGCTTAGAGAGTATGCTTCCACACCCATAGACCTTACGGTTTTGGGATGGAAAAATCATTCGAATCTGGAGCTGTTCCCTAACCCGGTGGTTGACGGTCAATTAACGGTCAGGTCGCAAGAGCCTGTGCATCAGGTGACACTGTATGATCTGAGTGGTCACCTGGTGGCTGATTTTAGCCCAATGGAGGGGCAGGAGGTGAGCCTTTCACTGAACTTAACCAGCGGAATCTATTTACTCAAAGTACAAGGGACTACCAAAAGCGAACTGAGAAAGATCGTCATCAAATAGGGGAGTCCCCCGAACCTAAACCATAAGTCCAATGAAAAGAAGACATTTCTTATCCAATACCGCCAAGTCCACAGGGGGCATCATGGTGGCCAGCAGTTTGACCACTCTTGGGCTACTTTCAGGCCCTTCGGGTAGGGCTGGTGAGAAAAGAGGACTCGGTGTGGCACTGGTGGGGTTAGGCGGTTATGCTACGGGTCAACTGGCACCGGCTTTGGAAAGGACAGAAAACTGCTACCTGGCGGGAATTGTCACAGGCACCCGCTCGAAAGCAGATTCGTGGGTGGATCAGTATCATATCCCATCTAAGAATGTCTATAACTATGACAACTTTGATGAGATCTCGAACAATGATGAAATAGACATTGTGTACGTGGTCCTCCCCAATTCCATGCACGCGGAGTTCGTGATTCGGGCTGCTCAGGCAGGCAAGCATGTGATTTGCGAAAAGCCGATGGCCACCAAATATGAAGATTGTCAAAGGATGATTGATGCATGCCGCAAGGCTGAAAAGAAACTTTCCATTGGCTATCGATTGCATTTCGAACCGCACAATCTTGAGGCTATGAGATTGGGGCAGCGGCAGGTATTTGGGAAGGTACTCGAATCAGACGCTGGTTTTGCTTTTCATCTGAGAGATAAAAGTCGCTGGCGTCTGGATAAAGAAATGGCAGGCGGGGGCCCCCTCATGGATGTGGGTATCTATGCCATACAAAGCACCATCTATACCCTCGGTCAGTTGCCCATCGCTCTACAAGCTACGGATACCACTGTCGATCGAGCGTTTTATGGCGCTGTAGAGGGTACACTGGATGTCAAATTTGATTTCCCTACGGGAGTCAATGCCAAAATGAGGACGAGCTACGAGGAGAGTTCTAATTATTTGAAAGTACAGGCTCAGGAGGGGAGCTGGGAGTTGGCGCCTGCTTATTCATATGGTGGCCTGAAGGGCAGGACCCATTTGGGCGCTATAAACTTCCCGGCTGTCAATCAGCAGGCACTCCAGATGGATGATTTTGCTACATGTATTTTAAAGGACAAGCAGAGCACGGTTCGTGGTGAAATGGGCCAGCGGGATATGTTCATCATTGATAAGATTTATGAGTCTGCAGCGGCAGGCAAGCCAGTTTCACTGAAAGGAATCCCCAATATTTTGCATTTGGTATGACTTATTTTTTCAACCCGAAACAGATGAGCGCTTATGAGCGATAAAAAGGAAAAACTACGAAGTGAGGAGTGGTTTGGCAAGGATGATAAAATGGGGTTTGTCCACCGAAGCTGGTTGAGAAATCAGGGTCATCCTGATCATATGTTTCGGGGGAAGCCTGTCATTGGCATTTGCAATACTTGGTCTGACCTTACCCCATGTAATGCCCACCTCAGGGAGTTTGCAGAAATCGTAAAGCGGGGAATTTATGAAGCCGGAGGTTTTCCGCTAGAGTTCCCAGTCATGTCCTTGGGCGAGACCATTATGAAGCCTACCACCATGCTTTGGAGAAATCTGGTGAGTATGGATGTCGAAGAGACCATCAGGGCCAACCCACTAGATGGTATCGTACTCTTGACTGGATGCGATAAGACTACCCCCTCTACCCTTATGGGTGCAGCCAGCGTTGATTTACCAACCATTGTGGTGCCGGGAGGGCCTATGCTCAACGGTAAGTGGCGCGGTAAGGATGTGGGATCAGGTACACTTACATGGCAGCTTTCGGAGGGGCTAAAGGAAGGCACCATCACAGAAAAGGATATGGTAGAAGCCGAGTCCTGCATGTCCAGAAGTGCGGGCCATTGTATGACCATGGGCACAGCCTCCACTATGGGGGTGATGGTAGAGGCATTGGGGCTCACTCTTCCCGGAGCATCAGCTATTCCGGCTGTAGACTCGCGCAAAAAGGTAATGGCTCATCTGGCGGGAAATAGGATTGTTGAAATGGTCCGTGAAGACTTGAAACTCTCTAAAATTCTTACCCGAGAGGCTTTCGAAAATGCCATCAAAGTCAATTCTGCAGTAGGAGGCTCCACTAATATGCCCATCCATCTGACGGCCATCGCCGGACGAATCGGCGTGGATCTGGATATTGAAGACTTTGATCGGTTGGGTAGCCAGATGCCCATGTTAGTCAATCTCATGCCTTCAGGAAAGTACCTGATGGAAGACTTTTTCTATGCAGGGGGTCTTCCGGTAGTAATTGATGAGATCAGAGAACGGATTCATATTGGAGCCATCACGGCCAATGGAAAAACGATCGGAGATAATTGTCGCAATGCACCATGCTATGATCGGGAAGTCATTGGTACTGTCGATGTTCCAATCAAGGAGAACGCGGGAATCGTGGTGCTGAAAGGGAACCTTTGCGAAAATGGAGCCATGATCAAACCCTCGGCAGCTACTCCGGCACTTATGCAGCATAAAGGGAAAGCGGTTGTTTTTGAGACGATCGAGGATTATCACCAAAGGATCGATGACCCGGCGCTTGAAATAGATGAGACTTCCGTGATGATCCTCAAAGGTGTGGGGCCGGTGGGTTATCCGGGTATGCCTGAGGTAGGTAATATGGACCTGCCGGAGAAATTGCTCAGAAAAGGCGTGAAGGATATGGTAAGAATCTCCGATGGGCGTATGAGCGGTACAGCCTATGGTACCGTGGTTTTACACGTGTCACCAGAGGCTGCCATTGGTGGCAATCTGGCCCTTGTGAGGAACGGTGACTTGATAGAACTTGATGTGAAAGGCAAGCGTCTCACCTTGCATGTGTCGGATGAAGAGTTGGCAGAGCGGAGAAAGCATTGGGTGAAACCTAAACCCGTGGCTGAAAGGGGCTATACAAAAATGTTCATTCAGCATGTGGAGCAAGCCGATAAGGGTTGCGATTTTGATTTCCTCAAAGGCTCATCAGGGTCGGAAGTAACCAGAGACTTGCATTAATAATCACCCTAAAACCTCTCCATAATGCTGACTATTGTACTGATTATTCTGAGTATTTTGCTTATAGTCATTTCGACTAGTAGATTTTCTTTGCATCCTTTTCTGGCCTTACTGGTTGCTTGTTTGTTTTTTGGTTTTTGCTCAGGGATGGCACCAGAGACCATTATTCAGACAATTAATATCGGCTTTGGGGAAACCATCGGAAAAATCGGGATCATCATTATTTCAGGTGTTATTATAGGTGCTTTTTTAGAGCAATCCGGAGGTGCTTATGCCCTGGCCAGTCAGGTGCTGAGGGTGGTTGGTCAAAAGCGCGTACACCTCGCTATGGGGGTGATCGGGTATATCGTATCCATTCCTGTATTTGCCGATAGTGGGTTCATCATTCTTTCATCTCTGAACCGAGCTTTGGCAAAGGAAGCTGGAGTGTCTTTGGCCGGGACGGCTATAGCGCTTTCACTTGGTCTTACAGCCGCCCACACCATGGTGCCACCTACACCGGGCCCTATCACTGCAGCTGGTTTGGTGGGAGCAGATTTGGGGATTGTGATTCTGATTGGCCTTTATACAAGCATCGGGGCGCTGGTGGTGGCTATTTTCTTTTCGAAAGCGTATGCCGGAAAGGTCTATATAGACCCACAGCCAGAGCAGACCAGAGAGAAAATCCAACAAAAAATCTTGGAAGCACCATCTTCCATAAAATCTTTTTTGCCCATACTGGTACCCATATTGCTCATTGTGCTCAGGTCTATCGCAGATTACCCGACAGAGCCATTTGGAACCGGTATTTTGGTTGACTTTATCTTCTTTTTGGGCAATCCGGTTACGGCACTATTTATAGGTGTTTTACTAGCCCTTTTGCTACCGAAAAAGCTGGACAAAGCCATGCTGAGTACTGGCGGATGGGTAGGCGACGCGTTGAAAACCGGCTCTGTGATCATTCTCATCACAGGGGCAGGCGGAGCATTTGGTAAAATGCTTCAGACATCAGATATCGGTGAAATTCTTGGGAGCTTCGCATCCGATTACAGAATAGGACTTTGGCTGCCATTTATGGTGGCTGCCGGGATCAAGACGGCTCAGGGATCATCCACTGTTGCTTTGACCACTACAGCTTCTATTATAGCTCCGTTTATGTTGGTTTTGGGTATGGACACAGAAATAGAAAAGGCCATGGTGGTGATCTCTATTGGGGCAGGTTCTGCAGTAGTGTCTCATGCCAATGATAGTTTTTTTTGGGTAGTGACTCAAATGAGCGGAATGAACGTGAGTCAGGGCTATCGTCTGCAAAGTGTCGGTACGGCGGTTCTTGGTCTTTCTGCTATGATTTTGCTCACGCTGTTAAGTTTTATTGTATAGACATGCGAAAGTTCGAGTAGAACCTTTTGAGGTAATGAGTATTCTTTGGTGCATTTGTTTAACCTAACTAATGAGAAAGTTTTGAAAATTTATAAAACAAGAACTTGCATCCTTGTGGAAAAGGATGAGCAGTGTTATTCCTTTCATGAAGATTGGGATCAGTTTATCAACAGAGATGATCTCTTTGCTTACGCAAATGAGAGGATTTCGGTCAAAAGGCCGATAAACGATGCTGAAGTATTAAAGGATGAATTGCTTGCTCCTATAGGACGTCAGGAAATATGGGCATCGGGAGTTACCTATTACAAAAGCCGGGAAGCCAGGATGGATGAGTCCAAAGATTCCGGGGGTGGCGATTTTTATGATAGGGTATATAGTGCTGACCGACCAGAGCTTTTTATGAAGGCCATGCCCTACCGTACGGCAGGTCCTGGGGGGAAAGTTAATATCCGAAAGGATTCCAAATGGAATGTACCCGAGCCTGAGCTTACCCTTTTGGTCAGTTCAGGAGGGAAGATCATAGGCTATACAGCGGGCAATGACATGAGTTCTCGTGATATAGAAGGTGAGAATCCCCTCTACCTGCCACAGGCTAAATGTTATGACCAGTCTGCTGCTGTAGGCCCATGTATTTACGTTTCTGAAGATCCTATGGCCGAGGATTCAGAGATCCACCTGGAGATATTGAGAGGAGATAAGCAGATGTTTCACGGGCAGATAGAAATTAGCCAGATCAAAAGAAAATTTGAAGACCTTGTTCATTATCTAATGCTCGAAACCTCCTTTCCAAGTGGTTGCTACCTTATGACAGGAACGGGGATAGTACCACCTAACGAATTTACATTGCAGCAGGGCGATGAGATCAGGATTACGATCGATCATATCGGCACCCTCATCAATTTTGTAGCATAATCAACCGAAAAGACATGATACTAACGGGGCAAAATTTTATAGGATCAGAGCGAACAGGGATGGGTAGGAACACTTTTCCGGCCGTTAATCCGGCTACCGGAGACCTGTTACCCATCAGCTTTTATGAAGCTACAGAAGCCGAAGTAGGCAGTGCAGTATTGAAAGCTGAAGCCGCCTTTCAGGAATATAAAGAGCAGTCTTCAGAGGATCGGGCGCTTTTCCTTGAGGCCATTGGGGATGAGCTTTTGGCTTTGGGCGATGAGCTGATCGAACGCTGTATGTCAGAGACTGCTCTTCCCGCCGCACGCCTGAACGGAGAGCGGATGCGTACCATCAACCAGCTCAAAATGTTTGCCAGCCTTGTCCGTGAGGGCTCCTGGGTGGATGCGCGCATTGATACGGCAATCCCCGATAGACAACCTCTTCCTCGGCCAGATATCAGGCAGATGCAGGTTCCTTTGGGACCGGTGGGCATTTTTGGAGCGAGTAACTTCCCGTTGGCCTTTTCTGTAGCCGGAGGGGATACGGCCTCTGCCCTGGCAGCGGGCTGTCCCGTGGTAGTGAAGGCACATCCGTTGCACCCGGGTACCTCTGAGATGGTAGCTCAAGCCATTGTGAGTGCAGCCAATAAAACAGGTATGCCCGACGGTGTTTTCTCTCTGGTACAAGGGACCTCAGTGGAGGTCGGAATGGCTATTGTGTTGCACCCCAGGATTACGGCTGTTGGATTTACTGGCTCCTTTCGGGGAGGAAAAGCGCTCTTCGATGCAGCGAATCAGCGTAATACTCCAATTCCCGTCTTTGCTGAAATGGGAAGCTCTAATCCGATATTCCTATTACCAGGAGCCGTGAGCGCTCGTGGTGAAGGTCTGGCTTCAGGTCTGGTTGGCTCATTGAATATGGGGGTAGGTCAGTTTTGTACCAATCCTGGGTTGGTGATCGCTAGTGAATCGACAGAAACAAGTCAGCTTTTGGAAGCAATGGGAGACCTGGTTTCTAAAACTGCCTCAGGTACTATGCTATCTGAAGGAATCAAGGATAACTATGAGGCCGGGGTGAACAGGTTGACATCTTTTCAAGGGGTGGAGATAGTTTCCGAAGGAATTTCCGGACAGGGTAAAAACCAGGTACCGTCCAAAATTTTCAAAACAAAAGCAACTGATTTCTTAGGGCAGTTGGGCCTTGAGGAAGAGGTGTTTGGCCCGTCCACTTTGAGTGTCATAGCTGAGGGAAAAGACCAAATGCTGGAGGTAGCAAGAAAAATGCAAGGACATTTGACCGCCACCATCCATGGTACCGATGCAGACCTGGAGGAATACAAAGACCTGATTCATATTTTGGAACGAAAGGTGGGACGACTACTATTCAACGGTTACCCAACAGGGGTTGAGGTGGGGCAAGCCATGGTCCATGGAGGTCCTTACCCGGCTACCACAGCACCTCAGTCCACCTCCGTAGGGACAGGGGCTATCAAAAGATTTGTGAGGCCGGTATGTTATCAGGATTTCCCACAGGCCTCCTTGCCCTTAGCGTTGAGGGATCATAACCCGCTCAATATCTGGAGGTTGATAAATGGTGAATTAAAGAAAAAATAATGAATATGAAGGATTTAAAATTTTTGATTATTTCCGGGGTGTTTTTTACCCTGACGATGTCCTGTGCTCAGACTGAGAAAAAGGTGGGACCGACTTTGCGTACCGCCTATGCGGAGGATTTTTATATCGGAGCAGCCCTGGGCTGGGGACAAATCCTGGAGGAAGATTCTGCCGAATCTACACTTATCAGGAATGAGTTTAGTAGCCTCACACCCGAGAATGCTATGAAGTGGATGCATGTGCACCCGAAGCCTGATATTTTCAACTTCGAGTACACGGATAAGTTAGTGGCGATGGCAGATAGAAATGATCAGTTCATGGTTGGGCATACGCTTATTTGGCACAATCAAACACCGGAATGGGTTTTTCGGGATGAAAACAATGATCTTATTGACAGCACGGCACTCTTTGGTCGGATGAAAGATCACATCAATGCCATTATGGGCCGCTATCAGGGCAAGATTGGAGGCTATGATGTGGTGAATGAGGCCCTCAATGATGATGGTACTTTTCGGGAGTCCCTGTTTTACCAAATCGGAGGAGTGGATTTCATATACAAGGCCTTTGAGTATGCAGCTGAAGCTGATCCTGAGGCCGAACTTTATTACAATGATTATAGCATGAACAGGGCAGAGAAGTGTGATGGTGCCGTGCAACTAGCTAAAGCGATTAAAGCTAAGGGCTTGCGGATAGATGGTGTAGGGATGCAGGGTCATTGGGGATTAGACAGGCCAACTTTAGAGGAAATCGAGACCAGTATTCTGAAAATTGGGAATGCAGGACTAAAGGTGATGATCACCGAGCTGGACATAACAGTGCTACCCAACCCACGGAATGTAGAAGGCGCCGATCTCTCAGCCAGCTTTGAAAATAATGCGGAGGCAAACCCATACAAAAATGGGTTGCCAGATTCTGTCCAGATGGCTTTGGCTCAGCGGTATGCGGACCTTTTCGAGCTGTTTCATAAGCATCAAGACATCATCACGAGGGTTACTTTGTGGGGAGTGCACGATGGACAATCCTGGAAAAACAACTGGCCTGCGCGTGGTAGAACAGACTATCCGCTGTTGTTCGATAGATCTTTGGCTCCCAAACCAGCCCATCAAGCGGTGCTCGGAGTGGTTGGGAAGTAACTTTCTGAATTCTTTCCCCTGCTGAGACATATCGCAGCTACGCAGCTCATTCGGCTGGGAATTATATCTAAGAGCATTCCGCTCCTACGGAGCTGATTGATCTGGGGTCATAAGGTATTCTTTGAGGATTTAGACACCAGCGGTGTCTGATGTGAATAGCCGGAATCAAAAACGAATCTTCATAGCTCCGTAGGAGCGACACCTTCCCTTCTTGTGCAGCAGGAACTGAACAAAGTGAGGAAGGTGGGTTTCAGGGAGTATATCCTGCCTTGGAGGAGACATATTAGGCACATATCGCAGCTACGCAGCTCATTCGGTCGGGAATAATATCTAAGAACATTCCGCTCCTATGGAGCTGATTGATCTGGGTTCATAAGGTGTTTTTTGCGGGTTTAGACACCAGCGGTGTCTGATGTGAGCAGCGCGAACCCCAAGAACACAGGGTAGCTCCGTAGTAGCGACACCTTCCCTTCTTGTGCAGCAGGAACTGAACTGAGTTGGGAAGGTGGGAGCTTGGGAATATGTCCTGTCTTGATGGAGACATACCAGGAATATATCGCAGCTACGCAGCCCATTCGGCCGGGAATAATATCTAAGAACATACCGCTCCTATGGAGCTGATTGGTCTGGGTTTATAAGGTGTTTTCTGCGGGTTTAGACACCAGCGGTGTCTAAAGTGAGTAGCGCGAATCCAAGAACACATTATTAGCTCCGTAGGAGCAACATCCCTTATTGGCGGATGAAGCCGGTGGGGTAGGTTGTGATAGAAGAGTGTGCCCTTATGTTTAGATTTGATGTAAATAGATGGTGTACAAAGTCTCTTCATTCATGAAAAATTCAATCGTCATTTCAATGCTCACCATAGCCGTGGGTTTCATATCCTGTGATCAGTCATCTAAGGAAGGTGCTGCGCAGCAGCAAGCACCTGCTCCTGTTGAGAAGGATGTTCTCAAGGATTCTGTAACCTTCTATTCTGTGGATGAACAGGATGACTTTCTTCAGGCCAAACTAGTTTTGGCCCTTAAAGAAAATGACTCGGTCATGGTGGCTTCTGAGGTATTGTCCAGAAGCAATGAAGGAGCTCCGTCTCTGGTCATTCTCAGGACAGGCCCGGGAGAGGTAGAGCTTCATGAGCAATGGGATGATGTGGCTATTATTCGCTCAGGTAGTGGTGTGTTGATCACCGGAGACTCCATCGTTGGTGATCAGCGGGTACGTGGAGCTGCACCCATCAGAGACTGGCTTGGCGGGGTGATCCAAAATCCTTCGAAGCGCAGCCTGCTGCCAGGAGATTTTGTGATGATACCAGCCATGGTGCCACATCAGTATATTCCTACTCCAGGCGATTCACTTACCTATTGGACCATCAAGGTAAGGAGAGAGGAGTAGTGAAGGTATTTTATCGAAGTATAGAAATGCCTGCCTGAAGATCATTTTCTGGCTATATAACTTTTCTATTGAATCCCGTGTCTTATTTACACGCCATTAAAAACTGTGAGCGATGACCAGATTACTCTTACATTTCATGATTTTGCTTGTGGCCATGGGGTCATGTGAAGAGGACCAGGACGAACAGCAAGCCTATTTTGAATACTTTGGTGTCAACCATGCCTGGGGCTTTCAGTACAGCCACTGGATCATAGACGGTGCCGGCAATGTACGGGTGAGTTCCTATGCGGATTCTGTAGTATGGCTGTCCGGAGGATTGGATCCTCACATCTCCAAGTTTGATAGCGTGATCTTTCAGGTTCCCAAAACCGAGCTGGACAGTCAGATTGCCAAAATATGGCTTGCGTCTAAAGGTCCCGTGGAGACCATTGAGCAACACCGCAATGATTTTGGGGCTTACGGATTTAATGCCTTTTACCAGGACAAAATCATCCCTTTGTCATTGCGAAGCGATACCGAGGATAAAACCAATAACAGCACGGAAGCAGCTCAGCTGATCCTTTGGTTGCAGGGCTTGCAGGAGAAGCTCCCCAAGGGTAATTAGTATCATCTAAAGGATGTCAATAGCAACTTGTCTTTTAGGTCCGAATGCCGTTAATTCGCTCTCAAAGTATAAGATATGATAATTGATCAATTAGCAAACTGCGAGCGCTATTACACATTGAGTGAGCGATTTAAAGAGGGGTTTGAGCACCTTCTTTCGACAGACTTTAGTCAGGTGGCTCCCGGCAAGTATGAGCTGGATGGCGATCGCCTGAAAGTAGCTGTGCAGGAATATGAAAGCAAGCAGGAAGCCGACTGTAAGATAGAGGCTCATCAGCGCTACGCTGATATACAGTTTATTTATGCAGGTGAAGAAATGATGGGGATTGACACCCTGCGCGACCAGCAGCCGACTGTGCCGTACAATAGCGAAAAGGATGTCTATTTTTTTGGCAAGTATGACTACAAAATAAAGGTGACTGCCGGTATGTTCACGGTCTTTTTTCCACAAGACATTCACATGCCAGGTCTCAGCTTGGGCGTGGCGTCCAATGTGAAAAAAGTGGTGGTGAAGGTTCTTCTTTAAAGAATTTCCCCCTGTTCTGCCCTGCGTTTTACTGCAGATTGATGGTTTTTGATAAGATATTGGAGGTTTGCAGGGTTACTCCCGGCTGCCCGCCACCCACGGAGAGTTGAAACTCCCCGGGAAGTACCACCTTTTGATTTTGATCATCGATCACTCTAAAGGCTGCTGGCGGAAGGACGAATCGGATAAACTTAGACTCTCCCGACTCCAGACTCACCCGCTCGAAACCCTGCAGGGAATGTGCCGGAGTTGGTAATTGGGTGCTCAAATTTGATAAATAAACCTGAACCACTTCTTCTCCCGCAACTTTACCTGTGTTAGTTACTTTCACCAGCACGCTGACGGCCTGGTCGGTTGTATTGTTTTCACTCACGGTAAGGTCTCCATATTCAAAAGAAGTATAACTCAGTCCATACCCAAACGGGTAAAGGGGTTCCCCCTGAAAATATCTGTAGGTATGGCCGGCCATGTTGTAATCTTCAAAGGGAGGCAGATCATCAGCTGATTTATAAAAGGTCACAGGGAGTCTTCCGGCTGGGTTGTAGTCTCCGAATAGGATATCAGCGATCGCAGTTCCCCCTGATTGGCCCGGATACCAGGCTTCCAGAATGGCGGGAATGTTTTCATTTTCCCAGTTGATGGCCAGTGCACTGCCGTTTAAAAGAATCAGAACCGTGGGCTTGCCCAGTTTCTCAATGGACCTAATCAAATCCTGCTGAGTCTGTGGAAGCTCAAGCGTGGTGCGGTCACCACCCCTGAATCCTTCGATTTGGATGTCCATTTCTTCGCCCTCCATTCTGGGGGTTAGTCCCATACACAAAATCACCACTTCGGCATCTTGTGCTGCTTTTAGCGCTTCCGCTTTCAGGTTGGGTTTTGGAGCGGCCCATACGAGTTGGACGGTGGCATCTGCATAAGAGTCTCCGGCTTCCAGCTTCAAATCATACGATTGTCCGGCCTCCAGCCAGATCTGGTCTGATTTTCTCAAACGGGGGTCACCGTATTCATCACGAAAGTGGTAAGAGGTTTTTGCCACCAGGCTGTCGTTGAGGTAAAGCTGAGTATTCATAGTGCCTATGAATCCAAGCTGGTAAAACCCGGAAACGGACGGAGAAAGCTGCCCTTCCCAACGTACCCCGAAGTTGTCATCATCCATGTCTTCGCGTGGGGCGCGATCATTCCAGTTGGCATCCAGCATGTCCCATGGTTCACTATAGAGCGGATCCCCTTGCAGCGTGCGGTTGTTATAAAAAGAAGCCTTAAGGCTGTTTAAGTTTTCTCCGGGAATGGTGTAGAACATAGGCATGCCCTCTGCGAGCTCACAGCCTTGAGCGAACGTGACACTGGCATTGGGTAACTTTTGTTGAATTCCAGCCCATGGTGTGACGGGTGCTGACGGTACGCCATTGTAGTTGCCCAGAAGCATAAGCCATTGATTGGCATTGGGGCCTATCACGGCTAGTTTTTTCAGATCCTTACTGAGGGGGAGGAGCTGCTGTTCATTTTTCAGCAGCACCATAGACTTTCGGGCAGTTTCATCGGCCAGTGCCTGATGTACTTTGCTATCTACCACGGAGTAGGGGATCTGGGCGAAGGGCACTTTTTCCTCAGGATCAAACATCCCCAGTTTGAAACGGGCCATAAACAGTCGCTTCACCGAAGTGTCAATCGTATTTTCATCAATCAGTCCTTTCTCCACCGCTTGCACCAGGTAAGGAAAAATGGCTTCACCAAGGCCGCAATTGAGATCACAACCGGTTTTGACAGCCAGAGCGGCAGCTTCCTCAGGCGTGGCCACCAGCTGATGATGCTTAAAGATGTCTTCTATAGCCCCACAGTCTGAAACTATGTAGCCATCAAAACCTATCTCATCTCTTAGGATATCGGTCATGAGTGTGCTGCTACCACAGCATGCTTCGTCATTGTAGCGGTTGTAGGCGCACATGGCAGAGTAGGCTTTACCCTGACGAATGGCCATCTCGAATTGGGGCAGATAGGTCTCCCATAGGTCACGATAGTTGGATTGGGCGTTGAAGACATGGCGCTCGGGTTCAGGTCCGTTATGCACGGCAAAGTGCTTGACCGTAGCCACCGTTTTGAGATAAGTGGGATCGTCGCCCTGCAGCCCACGGACGAATTGTACCGCCATTTTGCCTGTGAGGTAGGGGTCTTCTCCGTAGGTTTCCTGCCCGCGGCCCCATCTGGGGTCTCTGAAAATGTTGATGTTTGGGGACCATAAGGTGAGCCCCTGGTAGAGATTTCTTTTACCACGGTTGGCAAAGTTGTGATGTTTCGCACGTGCTTCATCGGAGATGGCCGTAGCTACCTTGAGCATGTGTCTTTCGTCCCAGGTGGCTCCCAGCCCAATAGCCTGAGGGAATACCGTGGCCAGGCCCGCTCTGGCCACTCCATGCAGTCCTTCGTTCCACCAGTTGTATTCAGGAATCCCAAGGTGCTCAATGGCCGGTGCTTCGTTTATCATTTGGCTTACTTTTTCTTCCAGTGTCATCCTGCTGACCAGATCATCCACTCTGGTTTCCAGGGTTAGCTCGGGATTTTGAAATGGAAATTCGTATGAGGCATGCGGTTGACAGCCCATGCCAATGAGAAGGAGAGAAAGTAAGTACAGTGTATTCGTTGGGCGATTAAAGAACATGTCTATTCAGGTTTTTGTGATAAAAGGGATTATTCCTCCCATTGGTCAGTACGGAAAGGAGAAGCTGGCAGGCCCTCCTGATTGTATAAGTTGGCCTGATCTGGATTGTCTGCCCACGCATAGCGTACGGCCACCGGTTCTTTTATATCAGCACTCCAGACGGTGATTTGATTACCTTTTATTTTGGCTTTTGCCCAAACGAATTTTTGATCCTTCCCGGCAATAGCAAAGCCCTTGAGTTCTTCTCCTTTGATTTTGAGCCCGCTGCCAGTATGTTCAAAAGTGAGAATCATCTTATTTCCTTTGATCTGAAAATCTTTATACACTGGGCCGGAATGGACCAGATCATCTCCATAAGCGAGTTTCGCTGCGGCCAGGGCCAGCCGGTTACCCACATCTTTCTTATTGAGCGGGTGAATATCGTTCCACTCCCCAATGTCGGTAATGACTGCCATGGCAGTATTGGGAACCGATAGAGCCTGTAGCTGGGCTTCGCGCAGCATGGCCCAGTCGCTGGGGCCTGGGGTGGCTTTGGTTTCCATGTAGTTGGCTAGCTGCACAAAAAGGAAAGGAAAATCACCCTGATCCCATTGCGTGCGCCAATCGGCAATCATGGCAGGAAAGAGGGTTCTGTATTCTTTGGCCCGGCTGGCATTGGACTCACCCTGATACCAGATAGCCCCTTTGATGGTGTAATTAAAAAGCGGCGCGAGCATGCCATTGTACAGGCCACCCGGCTTCCACCGAATGAAAGTAGGAGGGCCGAGCAGTTCCATTTCGGCCCCCAATTGGTATTTCCAATCGCCGGTCAGGTCGATGGTCTTATGACCAACAGTGAGGGTGTAGGGCTTATCTGGTACAAATCCACCTTTCCCGCTGCTGTTGATCACCCGCACAGTGAGGATGTTTTTACCAGCCCTGAGTACTCCGGCGGGCACTTCATATCTGCGAGGTGGGTACTGGTAGCTGGTAGTTCCTACGAATACTCCATTGACGAATACCGAATCAGCATCTATGATTCTGCCCATCAGCAGTTTTGCCGGTTGATCCTTCATAGAGGGTGGGAGGTTGATTTCTTTTCTGAACCAGACCACCCCGTTGACAGGGCCTATTGGCTGATCCGCCCAGTATCCTGGTATGGGCATCGATGGCCAGGCATCGGTGTTCAGGTCAGGAGTGTTCCAGGGGGTATTCTTATTGCCGGCATCTTTTTGCAAGAGGGTGCGATACCATGCGCCGATACGCTCATTGTCACTGTTTTGGATTTCATTGATCAGGTCATCGTCTTTGAAGCGCTGAAGCTCATCAAAGTGCTTTGGAAACTCCATGAGCGTTTTTTCACTCATCCATGCTTCCGCCGGAGATCCGCCCAGGCTGGTATTGATGAGGCCTATCGGTACCTGGTACTTCTCAAAAAGGGCACGACCAAAGAAGTAGGCGACAGCAGAAAAACTCATGACGGTTTCAGGGGTGGCTTTCACCCACTCACCCTTCTCAAAGTCGGATTGAGGTTTTTTGAAATCATACCTTGTGGATACATTAAACTGTCGGATCAAAGGATTCTCGGCAGTAGCAATCTCCTGAGCATAGATAGGACTGGCTCTTTGCATGGTGAGTTCCATATTGGACTGGCCCGAGCATATCCACACATCACCAATGAGGATGTCTTCCAGGGTGATTACCTCTGAGCCTGAAATCGTCATTTGGTAGGGGCCTCCCGCTTCCAGTGAGGGGAGCTTTATCTCCCAGGTTCCTTCAGGAGTGGTTTTAGCCAGGTAAGTAACGTCTCTGAAATCAATATTGATGGCTTGATTGGGAGTATCCCATCCCCATATTTTCACATCAGCTCCTCTTTGTAGGATCATCCCATCACTGACTAACCGGGGTAGCCGAAGCTGTCCGGTAGTGCAGAGTGAAAGGAGTAAAAGAAGAGGTAGGAGAAGAGACTTTAATACTTTGCGCATGATCAATGACTTATTGTTTCACGATTTTGAATTGACTGATACTAGAATGATCGTTTACCCGAACCAGATAAGTGCCTGAAGGTAGGCTTTTGCCTACGAAAATGGAATTATTCCCCTCACCGGAGCTGAGTTGCTGGCCGGTTAGGGAATAAATAGAATATTTGAAGGAACCACCAGACTTGATTTGTATGGTGTCGCTGAATGGGTTGGGGTGAAATGCAACCGGAGGGATGTCATTGGGTGTGGCCAGTGCTATTGCCGGCCCACCAGCACTTCCTATTGTGATCACTCCTTGATCTGGTACGGCATCAAATACCACATATGAAATGCCATTTTCCGATTGCACGTCTGATTCAATAGCAGCACCGTCTATATATACGCTGGCGGTGCTCCAATTGACAGGGAGCTTTCGTCTGATAGAAACGGCCTGATTATATAGGGCATCTTCCAGACCATCAGAAATGGTGACCTTCAGCGAGTCAGCCGTAATGGCAGACTCTGAAATACTTATTGATTCGCGCTCTTTGATGTATTTGACTACTTCAGCAAATGTACCTATCCAGTAATCATCACTGTTGGCATTCATAAAATCTACATGCTCGCTAAGTACAGAAGAAGCCACTGGTGAGTACCCACCATCATTGTCAACGCCATGGATGAGAAAGACCGCCCATCCCCCTGAGGATTTAGCCAATTCTACTTTCGTTTGAAATGCCGACGTACTGTTGACTTCACCCTGTGAGCCAACGATCATTGAGCTCAATCTATAGTAATCACCAGGCTTCGCAGAGATGATTTGCCCACTGCAAACCCTGCCTGCGATGTAGTATTTCTCAATGGTGGCCAAATCTCCAATGTTACAATTGGGGTAAGCAAGGGTGAGTACTTCCGCACCCTGCACATTGGATCTTATGGTGCTTTGTGATTGTTGCAGTTGTGCTTCCTGCTCCTCTACGCTAATGCTCGGGAGGCTAGGATGAGAAATGGTGTGGCTGGCCACTTCGTGACCATTGTCCGAAGCTTTCTGCAGGGCAGTCCAATCAGGACCCCAGTTAGTCACCGTATACAGGGTGACCTTGAAGCCATATTGGTCAAATAGTGGCAGAGCCACAGGCAACTGATTGCTAGTATTGTCATCAAATGTGTAGCTCACTGCGGAGGTTTTAAAACCATGCCATGTGGCCACCTCATAACTTTCATCAATCTGAGCTCCCACTGATAAGCTCATTAATAGTGCTGCAGTCAGTGCTGTGTATTTACTTTTCATTCTTAGTATCGATTCTATTTGTTTAACAAATGGTCGGCAGCATTTGCCAGGTAGAGATATGCGGAAGCCACAGAAACGACGTACTCATTTTCTCCCCAGAGAAAGGGCCAATCTTCCTTGTTTTCAGGAAAATCAGGAGGTAAGATCAGCACTCCGGGGACTACACCCCCGGCTATAAAAGAGTAATCTGCACGGTTGTTTCCATAAGCTACTTTCTTGGATTTGGTGCCTACCCCCGATACCAACGAGATGTCTGAACCGGGGTGATTTCCGTATAGATAGTTGAGTGCTTTAAATACATATTCAGATCCAATGATATCAGGGAAGGCCTGATGTAAATCATAAGCGGTGATTCCAAAACCCACTACTGCACCCGAACCAGCCCAACCTCCCGTGGTTACCGGAACACCGTATGGATTCTGAGTTTCGATAGAGTCCATCCATATTTTGTACTGAGCTACCCGTTGTGGTAATTTGTTTTTAAGGTCATCATCCAGTAGGTGAAGTACTGCAGCTATTCTGGAGGCATGCTGTCCAAAATTCCTATCGATGGTAGGCCATAGTTCCGAAATCCGTTTGGCATACTGTGGGTCTCGTGTGCTGAGAAGTAATTGGGTGGCTGCTTTAAGCTCTTCATCATCTAATGCTCCACCCGTAGTATTTCCATGGTGAAAAAGATCCGGCTCTTTGGCATGCTCCTCCTTCCAGACATTGATAGCCGTGGTGAGGCACTCATCTGCCAGCGCATCATTATATCCTTTCAGTGCCCTACTGGCGGCAGCCAGGGCGGCTATTGAGCGGTAGTTGAGCGGAGTGGTGCGGCTGGTAAATGCCCATCTGTCATCAAATGTGCCACTTCTGAACCCGTCAGTCTTAAAACTGTCCAGCTGGGGTGTATAGATAAGGTTGTCTGTTTTGGTCACGCCATCACCCAGGTGTGTATATTGAGAAAGATGGGCGGCCACTATCCCGTGAATGGCATGTCCTACAGCCCGGTGTTGCGCAATTAATGCCAGGGTTCCATGCTCTATTTGCTGCAGTAAATCTGCTTTCCCGTCAGGTTTGTGAATGTCTACGTACTGTAGGGTTTGATCTATAGAGGTCTGGTCACGATCCAAACCGAATGCCTCCCAGGTATTGACAAGGTTTTGTACAACATAGCACTGGGTCTGAGTACGAATGTCAAAATCCCCGGCATCATACCATCCGCCAATGTCCAACCCCGGAATGTGCTCACCTGGTTGGTATGGAGTGTCTGTAGTAGGCCCCTGGGCATAGAGGTCAAAGTGCACCCAGTCCACAGGTGCTTGAAGAGCATCATCCATGTGTGATTTTCCATGCCATACTCTGTAGGCTTCGTTCACAAACATGTGATCCATCTGTACTGGAAAGAAAATATCCAGGGTAGGTTGCCAGGCAGTGCCATATACATCGGCAGAGATTTTGAATGCTTCCGTTCGGGTGTTTCCAGCTTCGATGACATACAGGCCGTTCTCTTTTATTTCGGTGAAGTCAAAAGTTCCGTAATTGTAACGGAGGTAGGCGCCCCACTGAGTGAGTGCTTTTCCGATGACGATTTCTTCACTGCCATCTCCTGCTATTTTGATGAGCTTGGCTGATGAGGTGGACTGGTCATTTCTATCCAGTTCGACTACTGCCTTTTTTGGCTGATCAGGGTGATACCCTTGTTGTGAATGACCAATTACCGGAGGTCTGGTCCACCCAGGAATGGTGTTGGCTTCCAATGTCCATTCTAATACTTTCCCTGTTTTAGCCGCTGGTAGGAGTGATCTTACTACAAACCACCCATTCTGCGCTTTATCGCGTCCATCGTAAAGGGCCAGATCGCCCATTCTTGAATTGATGGCTACCCTGGTTTTTGGATCTTCGGGCGAAAGTACCAGGCTGCTGCCCGTTGCCAGTGGCAAAGGATCGACCACTCCATTTTTGATTTCCATGCTGCTACTCGGGTAGAGAGGGAAGGTGCCACTCTTTTCATCCATGAGGTATCCTTTTTCAAAATAGGCGGGAGGGATAAACTCCAGGTTGAATCCGGCTTTGCCAATCAGTTTCTCGGGAACTGGATATTCAAGGTTGACGCTAATGTTTACAGAAGGGCCTTCCTGACTTACTTTCACGCTGTATTCGAAGTTGAACGCCGGATAGTGCAGAAATGCTTCAATTGTCCCATTTTCATGATCTACTTTGCGTTCCCTGAACGTTGGGATCGGGTCCCATTGCTCTGGGGTAGGCCCCAGGCGAACATCGCCGTTGGTGGCTGTTCGCACTTCATGGTGAATCAGTTCGATACCACTTTTTTTCTCATCACTGAAGAGCCCATTGTACCAGCTGGTGTAGACAAGTACATTAAGCCCACGACTTTGGAAGTACTCTTGATCGTTCAGTTTGAGGTGGTTGTTTTGCTTTTTGTCACAAGACAGGATCAAAGCGGCAAAGGCCAGAAACATTGTGATGTGCAACTTTATATTGCTATTTTTTTTCATATCAATTAGGTTGGTACTTGTAGCTTGGATTACTGTTGTTTGCAAGAGCTATCAGGATGGGGCATGGAAAGACAGACCAATGCTGCCAGAGAATATCCGCCTTGAAAGGACCTTGTTTCAAAGGTAATTGTTGGTTTCCTGCCATTCGTAAGTGTGAATTTCATTGTGGCATAAGGGAAGATTTATGCTGGCCCTCACGCTAATCAATCGATTGATTTTTTAAATATATAAAATAAGTTGATAAAGGTTTATATGTGTATATAAAACATAAATATCATCAAGCAACCGATTGATTTTTTCGCTTACCTTAAGTGAAGATCTCTGGGAATTAAACGATTGGAGTGGGGTGATACTTTTTCCTTGAAGAAGACTCTCTGATTAAAAGTTCGGTCTCCAGTACGATGGTTTGGGACCTGACGATTTCTTTGTGTTCCTTATACCCGAGTACTTGCATGGCTGCTAATTTGCCCATTTCTATGGCTGGGTGGGTTACTGTGGAGAGCGGGGGGTCTATAATTGTTGTGACCGGATCATTGTTAAACCCGATAACGGCCAGCTCCTGTGGCACCTTGATCCCTGCTTTTCTTGCATATTGGATTACGCTTACAGCCGAGGTATCATTGGCGCAAAAAACGCCATCTGGTCTGTTGGGTAGATTCATCAGGTATTCACTTTCCCTATGACCTTCCTCCGAACTCAGTGCTGGGTTTTCTATGATGTAATCTTCATTGATTTCCATATTGTATTGTTTCAATGCTGCCAGGTAGCCTTCCCTTCGCTCACGGTATACATTTCTGTGCTGGGCACCTCCAATATGGGCAATTCTTTTGCATCCTTCCTGAATCAAGTGTTCCGTAGCTTTGAATCCGGCCAAAAAGTTGTCAATAATCACCTTGTCAGCGTTAAGTTCCTCCGTTACCCTGTCTACAAAAACCAGTGGGATATTCTTCTGCACAAACTGCTGAAAGTGGTCATAGTTGGTAGTTTCCATTGCCAAAGACACCACTAGTCCTTGTATACGGCTGGCAAAAAGCGCCTGAGCGTTGGCTACTTCATGTTCATAATTATCATGTGATTGTGAAATGATTACATTGTAGCCTGCTTTGTTGGCAGCTATTTCTACACCGCTGATCATTGAGGAGATAAAAGGCTTGTTGATCCAGGAGATGATGACTCCAATAGTGGTGGTTTTGTTGCTCCGGAGGCTCGCGGCAATGGTGTTGGGTTGGTAGCCCCGCTCTTGAGCGAGTTTGAGAACGGCTTTTTTAGTCTTTTTTCCGATGCTGTGGTGATCTTTGAGGGCCCGGGATACGGTGGACGGTGACACATTCAGTTCTTTGGCAATGTCATATATGGTTATCTCTTTGTTATTCTTCTTCATCGCGTGGAATTTCCATCCAAAAATATCATAATTTCAAACACCTAAAGATAGCAAAAAAACGGTTGTGGGGATTCATTGTGCTTAATTGTACGATTAAATTACACAACCGATTGCGTAATTCAAAAAAGTATTATACCTTTCGAAAATGATCTTGAAAACCAATATTGGGTCACATAAAAGGCAATCAATTGTGTTACAGAAGGTGTTTTGTTGAGTATTTTAAGCAGACAACTGTTGAGTTCCTATTTTTTTAGGTAAAAAGAGAGCATCTAAACTTTTGTTTATCGAATGAAATATGGAAAGGGTGATATCTTGCGTGTTTCTGCAGGTGTTGAATTTCCAATCTTAAAATATTGGTCTCATGAATAGAACACAATTCTTTAAAATCGTATCAACCAAATAATGAATTTATTTGACTTATCAGGGAAAGTAGTAATAATTACCGGAGGAGCCGGGGTGATCGGGAGTACGCTGGCGAGAAGTCTGGCTGAGGCCAAATGTAAGCTTGTTATTCTAAACCGGGACCAAACCAAAATAGACCAACGTGTAGCGGAACTTAAGAAAATCACCCCGGATGTGATGGGGCGGGTCTGTGATGTGTTGAATGTTAAGGAGTTGGAAGAAACCAATAAGCTCATTCTGGATGAGTTCGGCAGGATTGATATTCTGATCAATGCCGCCGGGGGTAATATTCCCGGAGCAACTCAGTCTCATGATCAGCAGATTTTTGATTTGAAAATTGAGGCCATTGACCAGGCCATGGATCTCAACCTGAAAGGGACTGTTTACCCTTCGTTGGTTTTTGGTAGGTCCATCGCTGAAAACGGGTCAGGAAGTATCATTAATATTTCCTCCATGGCCACCTATTCGGCTATTACCAGAGTGCTTGGATACTCTATTGCTAAGTCTGGTGTAAATACCTTCACAAGGTGGATGGCTTGTGAGCTAGCCAGAAAATATGGGGATAAAGTGCGTGTGAATGCGATAGCTCCCGGATTTTTTATAGGAGATCAGAATAGAGAACTGTTGCTCAATCCTGATGGGTCATTGACGGACAGAAGCAAAAAGGTCATCAACAAAACGCCCATGGGTAGGTTTGGCGAGATCAGGGAGCTTGCTGGAGCCGTGCAGTTTTTGTGTTCGGATTCTGCCAGTTTTATCACAGGTGTGGTGTTGCCAGTGGATGGTGGGTTCAGTGCCTTTAGTGGTGTCTGAGGATATTCTGTCAAGAAAATTTTAAAGACCCTTCTTCATACTTCTCGAAAAGGGTGGATTAAAACTCCATCCTTTTCTTTTAGTGAGACGGACATGATTGTAAAAGATCTGAATAAGAACGATCAAAGGATTAATATGTCTCTAATATGGGGCTCATTGGTCATTTGGATATGCGCTTAACTGAATGATGGCAGCTTCTTTCCTATGAGCGAGCTATTTTAGAGGGTGTTGGGCATGTGCGCATGTGAGTAGGTGGAAGAAACCAGATCTATGCATTTTTTGATTCCCAGCGAAAGAGTAGAAACCTAACAGAATTTAATAATGACAGAAAGACCTAAAACAAATATCAAGTCGATAGCACTTGTGGCAACCCTCGGAGGGTTGCTCTTTGGCTATGACACAGCTGTGATCTCTGGTACCGTGGGTTCACTGCAGGCTTTTTTTGTGGATCCGCGGGGATTAGATGAGCTCTCGTCCAACTCTCTGCTTGGCTTTGCAGTCTCCAGCGCTTTGATAGGATGTATCATTGGCGGGGCCATAGGCGGACTCATTGCCCACAGACTAGGAAGGAGAGGCGGATTGATGCTGGCCGCCGGATTGTTTGCCATCTCGGCACTGGGCTCTGCCGTTCCTGAGTTAGGTTTCAGGGCTATAGGAGATGGTGACCATACTTTTCTAACCCATTTTGTGGTCTATAGGATCATCGGTGGGCTTGGTGTGGGTATTGCCTCTATGCTTTCACCTATGTACCTGGCCGAGGTGTCTCCGGCTGATAAGCGTGGATTTTTCGTTTCCTGGAATCAGTTTGCCATCATCTTCGGGATGCTGGTGGTTTATTTTGTCAACTACTACATCTCCCTTCAAGGGGACGATCAGTGGCTGGAAAGGGTTGGTTGGAGATGGATGTTTGCTTCTGAACTGATTCCTGCTACCTTGTTTATCACCTTTCTTTTCACCATTCCTAAAAGTCCAAGATGGCTGGCCCTGAGGGGAAAGTATGAAGATTCTTTACAGATCCTGAAAAACATCAATGGAGAAAAGATTGCCAACGAGGTTTTTAAAGAAATCAAAGATGCCATAAACCTCAACAAGAGCAGTGCGCTTTGGTCGTTCGGTTTTGTGGTTATTTTCATCGGCTTGCTGTTGTCCATGTTTCAGCAGTTTGTCGGCATCAATGTCGTTCTTTACTATGCGCCGGAAATTTTCAAGAATGCAGGCTCCGGCACCAATGCGGCATTGCTCCAGACCATCGTGGTGGGTGCCGTCAATTTGTTATTCACGGTCATTGCCATATTGTTGGTAGATAAGCTCGGCAGAAAGCCACTCCAGATCATAGGAGGTCTGGCGATGGGTGTCAGCATGGTGGGGCTTGGACTTACCTTCTCTATGGATGCCATGGGTGTGGGCTCTTTGGTGTTTATGATGCTTTATGTAGCTGCTTTTGCCATCTCCTGGGGGCCTGTTACCTGGGTATTACTTTCAGAGATTTTCCCCAATACCATCCGAGACAAGGCCATGGCTTTCGCGGTAGCCGCTCAGTGGATTTCCAACTTTGTGGTTTCACAGACTTTCCCGATGATGAATAACAATTCCTGGTTGGTGGAAAAATTCAATCATGGTTTTGCTTACTGGATTTATGGAATCATTGGCTTCATCGCTGCCTGGTTTGTATGGAAGTTTGTCCCCGAAACTAAAGGCAAGAGCCTGGAAGAGATTGAGAATTTATGGCATAAGTAAGTCATTAACAGATATTTGAATGAGGGCATGGGTAACGGAGCATCAGCTCCGTTGTTCATGCTTTTTTTTATGAGCGCATGCGAGTGTATCCTGCTCGGAGCACACCAGTAATCCACCTAAATCAGCTAGGTGTCAGGTGGGGGAATTTTCAAATCAGTGATAAATTTCTAATAATCTTTCTTATTTTTCCGATTGAATTCAAAACAAGTGGATCAAAATCCCGGAGTTTTGAGAGGTTCATAATCAACTCTTTTGACAAAGAAAACGAACATACGGAAGCTTTCTGATGACGATTCATTCAAGGGATGGTTTGAAGAGGTCTATGAAGCCAACTTCGAACGTCTCTTTAGGTATGCGTTTTCGATCACCAAGGACAAGCAACTCGCCGAGGATGTTGTATCAGAAGTCTTTCTCAACATCTGGAACAAGCGTCCGGATTATTCCAATATACAGGAGTTAGGCTCTTATCTGCACGTCTCCGTAAAGCATTTGGCCATACGCATGGCTTCCAAAGATTTGCGGCGCTTCTCTTATTCCAATTATGATGAAACTCTGCAGATCTCAGATGCCGTGGACCCTGAAAACCTCCTCTTAGGCAAGGAATTGGATGAGTTGGTGACTACCATTCTTTCCGATTTGTCGCTGCACAATCGGGTGGTGTATGACCTGGCCAAAAACAAGGGCTACACCAATCAACAGATTGCAGATGAGCTGGGGATCTCCAAACGCACAGTGGAGAGCCACTTGCATTTAGCGCTCCGAAAAATCAAAGAAGGACTACGGGAACACTTTAAGGAATCTGATAAAAACTACCACTTCTTCACCAGCATTGGTTCCTTATCAGCCCTCGTCATTAGCACCCTGTTGGCTCAGCTTTAGTAAAACCCTTTGTTTTAATATTTTTAACAGAATAAGCCTTTCATTATGAAATGTAATAGTGTATTGGGTTATGTGGTGCTTAGATTGTATTTGTTTGCAATCTCGTCAGTATTTCCACGGTGAATTGACTCTTCTAGGTGTAAGGATTAAAATACAATGGAGCACCTTATTTCAAAATATCTAATAAACGATCTCACCCGAGAGGAGGAGGTGAAGCTCAAGTCTTGGCTGGAGGAGGACGCTCTCAATCGCAAAGTGTTTGAGAACATTGTGGCAGATTGGAAATTGTCGGCTGACGAGATTCTCACTTCAAAATCAGCCGTGCTTGATCGCATTGTCAACAGTGCTACGCCCTCTCATGAGTTGCCAAAAGAAAGATCGCTTGGAGCTTTTGACTATCTGATCAGGGTGGCGGCAGTCATGGTTTTGGGAATTGGACTCTATCTTGTGTGGGATGCTACCAACTCGGCTGAAACCAGCCATGTAGCCACGCAGGAGGTTCAGATAGAGAAAGAAGCGGCCAATGGTCAGAAACTGACCTTTGAGCTATCGGATGGCACCATAGTAAAACTGAATTCTGGAAGTATGCTCTCTTATCCTAAGGTCTTCTCTGAGAGCAAACGGGAAGTTACTTTGGTAGGGGAGGCCTTTTTTGATGTGGCAAGGGATGAGTCACGGCCTTTCAAAATCAAATCCGGCGAAGTAAATGTGCAGGTGCTAGGAACTTCGTTCAATGTGCGCTCATATCCAGATGCTGAGCAGATAGAAGTAGCCGTGAAAACTGGTAGCGTCTCGGTAGAAAGTTCGTTTTCTGAATCAGATGTGGTGTTGGTGCCTGACGAAATGGTCGTGTACACCACGGGGAGCAATTTCTTTGACAAAAAGAGGATAGAGGACAGCCAACAGGTTTTCGGCTGGATGGATCAGGCGCTGATTTTTGAAGATCGGGGTATTAAGGATATTATCAAGGAACTTTCCAGGTGGTATGATGTGAAGTTTGAGATTAAGCGCGAACTGGATTACAAAAAGGCTTTTACTGCTCGATATAAAAATCCGACACTGAAAGCCGTTTTGGAGAGCTTATCCTATGCTTATGATTTTGAATATGAAATAGATGGAAAAAAAGTAATTATCAAGTAAACCTAATATATAAAAAAAGAAAGCTGAGAGGACTTTGGGGAAAGGTTCTCAGCTCTCGGAAAAGTTTCTGACTTAAACAAAAACTCTATGCATGCAAAATTACAAAAATTAATCATTCGCATGTCCAAAATTGCGATTTATGCGATTATCATGTGCTATTCGCTCACCATGGCGTTTGCATATGAGACCTCCGCTCAGCGTAAATACCTGAGCGAGATCAGCTTCGAATTGAATTACGAAGGGAAGAGACTCATTGATCTTTTGGAAGAGATCGAAGGTTCCAGTGAGTTTTCCTTTGCGTACTCCAAAAGGGAGTTAAAGGACAAAAGTATTTACCTAACAACAGGTAAGTGGAATATGGATGATCTGCTGAAAGAAATCTCCGTGCAGGCACGGGTTTCACTCAGGCGGATCAATGAGACCATTACCATCAAGAAGGTAAATGAGGCAGAGAAGCTGCCGGTAGTGTCGGAAGTGGTGTATGTCAAACGAGAGATTTCCGGACGGGTTATTGACGAGAATGGAGAAGGATTGCCTGGTGCTACTATTGTAGAAAAAGGCACTACCAATGGTACCATCACTGACATTGACGGACAGTTTAAGATCGAAGTGTCAGAGGAAGCCAGCTTGCTTATCTCATTTGTAGGCTATCATACCCAGGAGGTTACGGTGGGTGATCGTACTAATTTTGACATCACGCTGGAGCCTGATTACACAAGTTTGCAGGAGGTAGTGGTGATCGGTTACGGAGAGCAAAAGAAAGCAGATTTAACAGGGGCAGTGTCCGTAGTTGATACTGAAGAGTTGCAAAAGAGACAAGCTACCACTGTAGCGGAAGCTATGCAGGGACTTGCCACTGGCGTAAATATCAGAGGAGGAGGCCAGCCGGGTAGCGAAGCTCAAATTCAAATTCGTGGGCTGAGTAACTTCAGCAATCAGCCTCCACTGTACGTAATTGACGGGATGATCACCACGGCCAACCGTGACTTCAATCCCAACGATATCGAATCCATTCAGATTCTGAAGGATGCGTCTGCAGCGGCTATTTACGGATCCAGAGCGGCCAATGGTGTGATCATTATTACTACCAAAAAGGGGCGGGAAGGCCCACTTCAGGTCAAGTTTTCGGGAAAAACCGGGGTACAACAGATCCCGAGGTATGAGCTGGCAGATCGTGATGAGTATATCCAACTCAATAATATGGCTTATGACAATGCCGGCGTACCCAGACAGGATCATGATCTGACTAATGATACCGATTGGCAGGATGAAGCCTTTCAGTCAGGGAGAATTCAGGATTATAACTTGTCCTTTTCTGGTGGCGGCCCCAATGGCAACTACCTGATCTCAGGCAACTATTTCGAAAACAAAGGCACGGTTATCAGCACGGGCTTTGAACGAATGAGCTTCAGGGTGAATACGTCAGCGAAAAAAGGAATTTTTAGTGTTGGGGAAAACATCGCTATCACCAATGCTCAAGCAGACGAAATGTCAGGAAATCCAATCTTTGATGTGATCAGATTGATGCCTACCATTCCTGTGTATGATGAAAACAACCCTGGTGGCTATGGCTATGGGAATGAGGCACGTGCTCGTACATTTGGCACCAACCCAGTTGCTATTGCTGAGCTGGAAGACCGCACCAATGCTAATTTCAGGGTGCGCGGCAATGTTTGGTCTGAGTTGCAGTTTTTGCCCTCGCTCAAATACCGGGTAAACATGGGTTATGAAAGGAGCAATGATCATTATCAGTTCCTGAGAAAGGAGGGTAATTGGACCCTGAATCAGCCTTATGATCCTTCCATAGCTATTGAGAATAGAGGTGAATCAAGTACGCTTTTGGTGGAAAACACCCTTAATTTCAACAAGGATTTTGGCAAACATCAGGTTGACGTTCTACTGGGACAGACCTTTCAAAATGACAAATATGCCAGAATGGAAGGGGTAAAGCGCAACCTTCCTCAGAATCCGACCACAGGCCAGTACTATACCGTGTTGGATCAGGGAGATCAGGCAGTAGTTACAGGGTTTAGACAGGAGGCAGTATTGATTTCGTATCTGGGTAGGATCAACTATACCTATGACAATAAATACATTCTGAATGCTGTGTTTAGAAAGGATGGTACTTCCAGACTAAGCAAGGATAACAGATGGTCAAGCTTTCCATCCCTGGCAGCAGCATGGAGAATCAGCGACGAGGCATTTTTCAATAGCAGCCTGATCAGCAACCTGAAGCTAAGAGCAAACTATGGTACGCTGGGGAGTAGCAATATTGGCTACTGGGATTATCAGCAGACCATCAATACTTTTCCGACCATCGCCATGGGACGGGATCAGCACATAGAACCAGGTGGAACAAATATCCGATTGGCCAACAATAATTTGAGATGGGAAACACTGACCCAGAAGAACTTCGGCCTGGATCTTGGCTTGTTGAAAAACAAACTTACCGCTACAGCTGAATATTACATCTCCGAGACCAAGGATGTCCTCACAGAGGCACCAATCACGTTGACCACTGGTAACGATGGAGGCAACCCTGTTGTAAATGCAGCCTCGCTGAAAAATTCAGGATTTGAGCTATCACTGACTTACTCTGAAGCAGAGAAAGCATTCAAATACAACACCACGCTGAATGTTACTACTATCAAAAATGAGGTGCTCAGCCTGGGCTATGGTAGAAATGACATCTACGTAGGCAATACCGTGACAGAAGTGGGACAACCCATCGGGATGTGGTACGTGCTGGAGACAGATGGTCTATTTCAGACCACTCAGGATATAGAGGGACACACGACCGACGGTCAGATCATTCAGCCTGGAGCACAGCCGGGCGATATCCGCTTCGTAGATCACAATGGTGACGGCCAGATTACAAATGACGATAAAGTAGTAATGGGCAATCCATGGGCGGATATAGAGCTTGGGTTCAACTTTAATGCGTCGTACCAAAACTTTGAGTTTTCCATGACATGGTTCAGTTCATTAGGCGCTACCGTCTACAATGGTCCCATGTCTTTGATGGGACGATTTGATGACAACTCCAACTACCCGGCCGGAATTAAACCCTGGACCCCTGAAAATCCCGATACAGACGTGCCCAGGGCCTATTACGGGACCACCCTCAATTCAAGAGGTGATACGGATCGATGGTTGGAGAACGGAAATTTTGCGAGGATGAAGTTCATCAGCCTGGCTTATAACCTGCCCAGCGCCTGGGTAGAGCGCATTGGGTTCGAAACAGCGCAGGTATCAATCTCCGGTCAGAACTTGATTACCCTCACCAAGTATAGCGGTCTGGATCCTGAATTTCGTGGCCCGGGTATCTATGAGCGAGGGTTTGATCTGGGGGCCTTTCCCAATGTGAAAACCTTTTCTATGGGTCTGAATTTTGGATTTTAAATAAAACATCAAAGCGAAATGAAAAATCTTAAATATATATTTCTAGTAGTGGTCGGATTGACACTTTATAGCTGTGATGAGGACCTGTTGGACGTCAAAAATCCAAATACACTTACTGAGGATCAGTTTTGGGCCTCAGCCGAAGATGCCAGATTGGGTGTCAATGCCATCTACGCCATGCAGTACAAGCCAGGACTTTGGAGCAGGTGGATTTATTTCCGATATGACCTGACCTCAGATATTGGCTATAGCAAGAGTCCCTGGATAGAGCTGGCGGATTGGACACGCTTTCAGTATATCAACTATAACTTCTGGGAAGGACAGGTGCAGACCTGGAGAGATCACTATAAGGCTATCTATCGTTGCAATCAGGTGTTGGCCAACGTGCCGGATATCGATATGGATGAGACCGAGAAGCAATTGATTTTGGCTCAGGCCAAGTTTTTTAGAGGGTTTTACTACTTCAATATTGCCAATTTGTGGGAGGACGCACCCATTGTTTTAGAGCCTTCTAGCCCTGAAGACCTGCCGGAAAAAAGAACTCAGGCGGAGATATGGGAGCAGGTAGTGACCGACATGACCGAAGCGTTGGCCGTGCTGCCGCCTTCCTGGGATGATGCCAATGTAGGGAGACCTACCAAAGGCGCGGCCCAGGCATTTATCGCCAAAACCTATATGCAGCAGCATATGTGGAATGACGCCAAAACTGCTCTTGATTACTTCTTTACAGGGGAGGGCAGCGGGCTGTATTCATTGGTACCAAACTTCAAAGACAACTTTACCCACCTCAATGAGAACAACTCCGAATCCGTATTCGAAATACAGTTTTCGGATGCCAATTTTGGTGGAGGTGATGGAGAAGTACCCAATGCCAGTATGGGAAATAACCGAGCGCAATTTTTTGCACCTGGGGGCATTGGATGGTCAGATGGTCAGTTAAGACATTGGGTAGTGGATGAGTTTAAGAAAGAACTCGATCAGGATGGCAATTTGGATGAAAGACTGAGACACTCTGCGATATATTCAGAGCTGGAGGCTGATTTCGGAGACAAAACCTATGGTCGCGACTGGCAGTGGGGACCTGATGATGCTTACTTCAGGAAATATCAGCGGGATTATTACCGAGACAATGAGGATTACTTCTCACAGGTAAACCTGAGGCTGATCCGCTATGCAGACATCCTGCTCTTGTATGCTGAAGTACTCAATGAGTTGGGAAATACAGCGCAGGCCTATCAGTATGTAGATGAAGTACGTGCCAGAGCTAATATGCTTCCTTTGGCCACCGCTTATCCAGCCATTGGGGTGGACCAAGACCTTTTCCTTGAGCGGCTAAAAGTGGAGCGCGTGCTGGAGCTTTGTGGAGAAAGTACCCGCTGGATGGATCTGAAGCGATGGGGTGATCTTAATACCCAGGCGAGAGTGGATGCTATTGCACTCAGAGATCCCGATTTTAACAATTTCGTAGTGGGTAAGTCTCACCGACTGCCCATTCCACAGGTGGATGTAGAAAACAACCCGAACCTGGATCAGCACGCAGAATATTAATTTTCACTGAATCCTCTCTCATAGAGTAGGGTAGCGCCGAAACGGATCGTTTGCCATGGTCTGTTTCGGTGGCTACCCTGTCTTTGATTTTTCCTTATGCACTATCAATTAAGTACGTTTTTTCTACTTCTACTGGCTTCAGTAGCCTGCAAAAATGATGCACCCATTCCCGAGCTATCGGTGGGTAGTAAGGAGCCTACTCATGGGATTAGGTTGGCCTGGGATTATTCCACCCGGCAGCAGCTGTCTCCAGCTGGTTCAGGATACGGTGGTTATGCCCGCATGTCAGTATTGGAGGATGATTCATGGTTTGTCGTCTACGAAAGTGAAGGTCATATACATGGTCGCAAGAGTTGGGATGAGGGCGAAACCTGGAGTGAGGATGTGGTAATAGCTTCACCCGAGGGTGGAGTCCTGGCCACCGTTCCGGAAATCCTCCAGTTGCAAAATAGTACGGTGATGGTATCTTATAACATGCGGCCGGGAGCTCAGGCACCCACTGGGAGCCGGTTTGGAATACGCATCAAGATGAGCCAGGATTTTGGTGTTACCTGGTCGGTCTATACAGAAGTTTATCAGGCAGGCACGGCTTTCGAAAATGGATGCTGGGAACCCGCTCAGATCCAATTTCCAAATGGTGAAATACAGTTGTACATCGCCAATGAAGGGCCTTATACCAATAGTGCCGAGCAGGAAATAACTATGTTTAGCTCCACCGATGATGGGCTGACATGGTCTGACGGAAAGACTATCAGTTTCAGGAGTGGACACCGGGACGGCATGCCTGTACCACTGATCCTTAACGACGGTCGGCTGGTTATGTCTATAGAAGATAATGGTGTTTTGGCCCCTGAATTTAAGCCTGTGATCATCGAAAGTGAAGATGGCAGTTGGGCACAAGCACCTGTTGGCGGGTCGGCCTCAGCGCGAAAATCATTATTTGAGGGTGAAAACAGAATAGCAGGCACCAAATACGCTGGAGCGCCGTATGTCCAACAGCTACCAGGAGGTGAGGTGTTGTTGTCTTATCAAAGCGACGAGTTCAGAGCACGAAACCAATGGGATCAGTCAGACATGGTGGTTGCCATTGGAGATGCGAATACCTGGTCATTTGGCCGTAAGAGCAGGCCATTTTATTTCGAAACCCCGGAAAAAACCTGTCTTTGGAACTCCATTCGGGTGATCAATGATCATAAGGTGATTGCATTGGGCTCTACCAATGCTTTTGGTCCGAATATAGCGGTCTGGATGATCAAAGGAGTGGTGATACCAGCAGTGCTTAAGGTACCTAAAGCAATTGTGTCATCTGATGAGGGTTTCCCAGAAAATTTCCTAGTTGCAGATAGTGTATTCATAGGTGGGAGAGGAGCTACTCAGGCTCGTTTCAGATTCTCCTATGATGATCAATATCTGTACCTCAGGACCATAGTCAAAGACCAGGAGGTACGTGGTGTAGATGGTATTTCTCTGTATCTGGACCCTCAAAATCGATCCTATGAAGCACCGGCGGAGGGTGTTTATGCCTTTCGGTTTTATCACAATGGTGATTTGGAATGGAGTATAGGTGATCATGGGTTATGGAAAACTATCAACGACTCTGAGACAATCATATTTGCTCAAACCACCAGCGAAGGTTATGTCTTGGAAACCAAAATCCCATGGGGTGAACTGGGTGATCTGCCTATCATGGATCAGCGTATTGGCTACCATGTACAGTTGCACGAGCAATCAGCCACCGCTGCATATACCGAAAATTTATCCAGTAACAAGCCAGATCAGCCATATACCTGGTCTGCATTGAAATTAACAGAATAAACAAAAAAGATATGATAAAGTCAAAACCATCCAACCTACTGTTTCTACTCACCATATTGGTGGTATTTGCCTGTAGCACGCCCAAAGAACAATCTAAAGAATCAATCGAAAAGCCCGTAGTGAGAACTGTTTGGTCAAAAGAACAAGCCAATCAGTGGTATGAAAAGTGGGGCTGGCTCCGGGGAGCTAATTTCAACCCAAGTTCGGCCATCAATCAATTGGAAACCTGGCAGGCTGAGTCTTTTGATCTGGAAACCATAGATCGTGAGCTCGGCTGGGCAGCGGATATTGGAATGAACTCTATGCGGGTCTACCTGCATCACCTGGCATGGGAGCAAGATCCGGAAGGTTTTAAAAACCGAATGGAACAGTACTTAAAGACAGCTGATGGCCATGGCATCGCCACCATGTTTGTCTTTTTTGACGACTGCTGGAATAATACCTATGCGGCTGGCCCGCAGCCCGAGCCAAAAACGGGCACACATAACTCGGGCTGGGTGCAGGATCCCGGGCAGCTGATCTATGACGAACCTCAATTGTCGGAGCAATTGGAAGCTTATGTGAAGGACGTGATGAAGCATTTCGCTAATGATGAACGCATTGTGCTTTGGGATGTCTATAACGAACCCGGCAACTCTGGCTATGGCAATCGATCTATGCCACTTTTGACTAGTATTTTTCAGTGGGGGCGTGAGGTAAATCCCTCTCAGCCACTTTCTGCTGGGGTGTGGAATAGCTCGCTTACCGACCTCAATAAGTATCAGTTGGCTAGTTCGGATGTGATCACCTATCACAATTACGAAGACAGTGCTCATCATGCCGCAATGATTGATACCCTGAAGCAGTATGGTAAACCAATGCTCTGTACCGAATACATGGCCAGGACTAGAAATAGCACTTTTGCCGACATCATGCCGATGCTCAAAGTACATAACATTGCTGCATATAACTGGGGATTGGTGGCCGGCAAGTCCAACACCATTTATGCCTGGGATACCCCGATAGCCAGTGGTGAGGAGCCGGAGGTTTGGTTTCACGATATTTTCCGAAAGGATGGCTCTGTATACAGTCAGGAAGAGGTTGACCTGATTAAAGAGCTTACTGTAAGCTCTAGTGGAGATTAATGGGGTGGTGTTGTGTGTCCGCCTGATCTATCTCACAAACCATCAAAAAAATGAGAAAATACCTGCTCAGTGTATGTCTTGGTCCTTTTGGTTTCACCAGTCTCGTCTCCTTCAGAAAGGTCCACGCTACATTGACATGGGCTCGAGTAATCAATAAAGAAATACCTGCTAATTAATCCCATACTATGACACCAAGAAAGAACACCTGTTTGTTGGTTATGCTGCTCCAAAGCCTTCGGGCCCAAGGGCAGCTAACCCTCACTAATCTATCCAAAATGAAGTACCTGACAGTTGTCGCGCTGATCGGCATAAGTGCTTTTTCGCTTCTGGCACAACAGCCAGATCCACCAGGGCAAGTTGAGGTGGGAGAACAGCCCGTTAACGAAGCATATCTCTTTGCTCACATGACCCATGAGGATTATGGTCGGTTGTACTACTCCGTGAGTCTCGATGGTCTGCACTGGTACCGTTTGAACGATGGCAATCGTGTATTTGAAGACTATAAAGGGCACCCAGATATCACCAAAGGACATGACGGGCGCTATTATATTGCTGGAAACCGGAGCGATGCCTCTCCTGAGATCAATATCTGGGTTTCGGAGAATCTGATCACCTGGAAGACACATAGTGTTTATATACCTGAACTGAAGAAAACCCCCGGATACTCACAAGCACTGCAGCGGATAGGAGCTCCAAAGCTCTATTATGATGAGGCCTCCGGTGAGTATGTAATGACCTGGCATACTCCACATCAGGAAGGAACAAAGGAGAATCCTGAGCGGTACTGGGCAAGTCAGCGCACAATTTATGTCACCTCCAAAGACCTGAAAACCTTTTCGGCGTACCCTGAGAGACTATTGCCTTGGGATATGGGTACCATTGATGTATTCATAAGAAAGGCAGAAGGGAAATACTGGACGATTATTAAAGATGAGCGTTACCCAACTTTGGATTGGGTGACTGGCAAAACCATCCGCATAGCGAATTCTGAGTCGCCATTGGGCCCATATGATAATCTATCAGATCCCATTAGTCCTAATTTCAGAGAGGCACCCATGCTGATCCCATCGCCAAATGGAGAAGTATGGTACTTATATTATGAACAGTACCCAGGTGTATCTTACGGCCTTTCCATAGCTGATAGTCTAAGTGGCCCCTGGTACCAGGCGTCGGGATATACCTTTTTCGCTGACTGGGACAAATACTCGCTTCCCGAAAAAGTGCGTCACGGCTGTATGATAACCATTAGTAGGCTGGAGTATAATCAGCTCGTCGATGAATTTGGAATTGAGAAGGAAGATTAACCAATAGGAATTAAGCAGAGATATTATGAAATACATCATTTATTCCATCATGTTACTGGCAACAAGCCATTTGTTAGCTCAAAATAGACAAGAGATTTTTTTGGCGGACCCAACAATCTATCAGGAAAAAGATACCTACCATCTCGTGGGAACCAAGAATAGGCCACCCCTTGGTTTTTCGGTGTTGACCTCCAAAGACTTAAAAAACTGGGCGGTACCGGGCAATCAAGGGGACTCACTGTACATGATTTTGAATCAGGGAGATCAAACATTCGGAACCAAAGGATTTTGGGCTCCCCAGATACTGAAAGAGGGCACTACGTACTACCTGACTCATACAGCTAATGAGCAGACGGTATTAACAAAATCCCATTCTCTGATGGGGCCGTTTAGACAGGGAGAAGTAGGGCCAATCGATGGCTCGGAGAAAAATATTGATTCCTACATTTTCAAAGACGATGATGGTAAGTATTACTTGTATCATGTTCGATTCGACCATGGAAACTTCCTCTGGGTAGCGGAATTTGACCTAAAGAATGGGGTGACCAAGCCAGAGACACTTACCAAATGTTTTGATCAGACAGAGCCTTGGGAGGCAACACCCAATTACGAATCAGATCCAATCATGGAAGGTCCAACGGTGATTAAGCTAAAAGATAAATACTATCTGTTCTATTCGGCCAACCACTTCATGAACATTGACTATGCTATGGGTTATGCAGTGGCAGACTCACCGTACGGGCCATGGATCAAAAATGAGGGTAACCCGATTTTGCATAGGTCTATCGTAGGCGAAAATGGTTCTGGTCATGGAGATTTATTTAATGGGCCTGATGGCCAGTTGTATTATGTATATCACGTACACTACAGCGAGCATCAGGTGACTCCAAGAAGGACCCGCATTGTTCCTGTAATAAAAACATGGAATGGAAAGAAGAATCGCTATGATTTTAAAGTGGATGCTGATCAGATAATTGTGCCTAAACAGGTTTCAGAATAACAGGATAGCATTTACTATTCGGGTAGAAGATGCTTTGCTGGTGCCGATCTATCTTTTTAAGAATTTTCAGATGATAGGAAAAACTAATCCTTGGCTTCTTTCAGGATGCTTTATCTTTTTCTGTGTCAGAGAAAGCAGAACAACTGGTCTATTTGTAATGAAAACCATCGAGCCAGTCAGCTCGATGGTTTTTTGTTTTTGCCCCCAATAATTGACAGTGAAAGTTGAATCCAAAATTTCACATTCAGTTTTAAGGGATTTTGAAATTGAAAAAAAATGCCCCAGCTTAGAGGGTCAAATCCTAATCTTCTTAAAAGCTGGTGGTATTTTCTGTGAAATTTGGTAGTGATAGCGAATTGGTGACGCGTCTTCGTGGTGGTGACGAGTATGCCTATAGTAAGCTATATGAGAAGTATGCCAGCAAAATATACAACATCAGCCGTAAGATGGGGCTTCTTCATGAAGATGCAGAAGGGGTGGTGCAGGATGTTTTTATGAAAATATGGCGGAACAGAGAGAACCTTGATAGTTCACTTTCTTTCAATGCTTACATCATTTCTATCGTTCGGTCTATCGTATTTAAGCAATCCAGAAAGAGGGCCAGGTTTCTGGCTTTTCAGCACTATGCCATCACTTATTGGCCAGGTGAGAGCAATGAAACTGAGGAATATGTTATTTTTTCAGATCTGGACGAATTGTCCAGCAAGGCAATAGATGAACTTCCCACCAAACAGAAGCAGGTTTTCATGATGAAGAACTTCGAGCATCTCACCAATGAAGAGATCGCCGAGCGGCTCAAACTTTCCACCCGCACCGTTGAAAATCAGATTTATCGGGCCACGAAATCGCTCAGAGAGAAGCTTATTGAGATGAAGGTGGTTGCCCCTGGAGTGGTGGGCTTGATCTTTATGTTGTAATAATCGCATCATATTAGTGTATTTATTGCTTTTCAATTCAGTGTTTGATCTGTTTTGATGATTTTATTGTAAATATCAAAATGCCAGTGAGTATCAGGAGTGAGTTGAGGCTATATAGTAGCGTAAACCAGAAACAATGGATCGACTCACACGAATCAGGAAATACTTTGATGGAGAGCTTTCGCAAAAGGAAGCCGAGAACTTTTTAGAATGGTATCTGTCTGAAAAAAGTGAAGAGGAGGTGTATGCAGAGATTGATAAACTCTGGCAGGCCAAAGGGAAAAGTGAGTTTGAGTGGAATGGGGATGAGTTGTACAAGAAATTAGTATCTAAGAAAGACAACGAGCGAACACTTGGGGTATCGCGCCACATTCAAGCTCCTAAGAGGGGCAATCAGCACAGGTGGTGGAAAGTAGCAGCAGCTGTGCTGATTTTGGCTGTTTCTTCTGTACTTCTATACAATCAAGCCGGCCCCACTTCTACTCCAGAGCCAATGGCTCGAGTAGTAAAGACCAACCCTGCCGGACAAAAGTCTAAAGTGTATCTCCCGGATGGCACCATTGTCAGCCTCAATTCCGAAAGTAGCATTTCTTTCATTGATGAGTTTGCTGAGGGGCGTAAGGTGTACCTGGAGGGTGAGGCCTTCTTTGATGTGACAGAGGATGCCTCCCGACCATTTACCGTTTACAGCGGCCATCTGGCCACTACGGCTCTGGGTACTTCTTTCAATATACGATCGTATAACAACGAACAAACAGAAGTAACTCTGGTCACCGGAAAGGTCAAAGTAGAAAAAAACAATTCCAATGAGATCGTTTACCTCACTCCTGGAGAGAGAGCGGCACTGGGAACAGATCAATCTATTATCAAAGGGAAAGCAGATTTACTGGCTGTCACCTACTGGAAGGAAGGAGTCCTGTACTTTGACAAGACCGACCTGAACGAGGTAGTAGAAACGCTGGAGCGCTGGTATGGAGTAGATATATCGGCTTTCGGGGATTTACCTTCTATCAAATGCTCTGGTACTTTCCAGAAGAACGAATATTTGTCCAATGTCCTGGATATACTCAGCCATTCGGTTGGTTTCAGATATCAGCTGGAAGGCAAAAAAGTGAAACTTGAATTCAATGAAAAATGATGCGTATGAAGAAAAAATGACTCTCTAAAAAATCCGGGGACTTGTGGTAAATCCCCGGTTGAAATCATCAAAATCAGCATGACAGAAAGTTGTCGCTTTCATGATTGCCAATCTGACCTAATGTTCAATTAACTCTTAACAAAAATATGAAATACATATTTCAAACCATCATTATGGTTACTAAATATTCTATGTACACTTTTATGGCCCTGGTGCTTACCATGTCCTCTATTCTGGCCGATTCGGTGGCAGGACAGGTGAAGAGTGTCAAAGATGTGTTTATTAAGCTGAATGTTCCTGAGGGCTCACTAGATGAGGTGCTGAAGGACATTGAGAGACAGACCAACTTCAGGTTTTTCTATACAGATAAAACTTTGGGTGAAAATGTGGACTTATCGCTTTCGCGAAAGCGTGCGGCAGTTGCTGACCTGCTGTTGGAAGTGTCCGGACAGACCGGAGTTCATTTCAGGCAAGTGAATCAAACGATTAGTATAAGCAAAGCAAAGGGGCAAATAGCAGAGCCTATTGAGGTGATCATCAATAAGCAAACTGATGTTTCCGGAAAAATCACTGACGAATACGGCGATGCCTTGCCCGGAGCTACCATTTTGGAGAAGGGGACTACCAATGGTACCATCTCTGATGTGGAGGGCAATTACCAGCTGAATGTTTCCGAGGGAGGCATACTCATCGTGTCCTTTGTGGGTTTTCAGACCATAGAGGTACCCGTGGAGGGTCGATCAGTGATAGATGTTCGCATGGAGCCGGACTTTACCAGCCTGGAAGAAGTAGTGGTAGTGGGGTATGGTTCGGTGAAGAAAAGCGACCTCACCGGATCTGTGGCTCAGGTGAAGCTGGAAGAAGTCAAAGACATCCCTGCCAACTCAGTGGAGACCATACTGCAGGGCCGGGCAGCAGGTTTGCAAATCATTAATTCATCGCAGGATCCTGGAGCAGGGGCCACCGTCAGGATCAGGGGCGGGAGCTCACTGAGAGGGTCCAATTCACCACTGGTGGTGGTAGACGGGTTTCCCCTGGGAGATGCTGGTGACCTCAAGCAGATTAACCCGGCCGACATCATGTCTGTGGATATCTTAAAAGACGCCTCGGCTTCAGCTATTTACGGTTCTCGGGGCGCCAATGGTGTCATTCTCATCACGACACGCAAAGCCAAGACCGGCGAGACACACATCAGTGTGAAGCAGCAGGTGACGGTATCTGAGTTCACTTCCAAGCTCAACCTGTGGAGAAAACCTGAGCTGATGGCTCAGCTTAATAATGAATCCAGGATTAATGGTGGTTTCCCAGCGATTTTCATCGGTGAGGTTTCTCCATCCGGAATTTACTATCCTTCTGTGGAGGAGTTGGAGTCTGGGGAGTGGCCTTACTATACCGAATGGGATAAAATCGTTTTTAGAGATGCCCCGGTCTCCAATAACACGAGTGTGAACATCTCCAGCTCCAATGAAAAAACAAACTTCAATTTGAGCGGAAACTACTTCACGGATATGGGTGTGCAGATTGAGGACGAGTACAGCAAGCTGAACTACAATCTGAGCATAGGCCATAAAGTATTCGATAACCTGAAAGTGACTTTCTCCAACATCCTTACCCACGGAAAGCGAAATGCCAACGGAGGCCTCGCTTACTGGAGGAACCCTATTTTCCCAGTGTATGATGAGTCTGGTGATTATTACCTGCTCAATAACAACGATTTTGATCATCCGGTAGCCATTACAGACAACAGAATCAATGTTTCTAAAACGTTGGACGTGCTTTCGTTTTTAGATTTCGAGTGGAAGATCGTTCCTTCACTTTCTGTGACTTCCCGGCTCAACTATAAGTTTGGAAATAGCCTCAATGATCAGTACCAACCAAAGCGCTACACACAGGCCGGACAGTTCAATAACGGTGCCGCTTATATCAGCAACTGGCAGTCAAATACCTTTGTGACGGAGACATTTGCCAACTATAGCAAAGTACAAGGCAAGCATGAAATCAGTGCCACGTTGGGTTACTCTTATCAGGATGACATGTCCAGAACTTCCAATCTGGGTGCATTTGACTTTGTAAATGAAACCCTGGGAAATCAAAACCTGGCAGCCGGAAACCCCGAGCTGAATACGGTAAATAATGGCCTAACCGAATCAAAACTGGTTTCTGGTATTTTCAGAGCTACATACGCTTATAACAACAAGTACCTCCTGACTTTCACTTCCAGAGCGGATGGCTCGTCTAAGTTTGGTGCCAACAATAAGTGGGCCTATTTTCCATCAGGCGCTATTAGCTGGAAAGCACACGAAGAGCGCTTTATCAGCGGGATGGGCTTTTTTGATCAGTTGAAGTTTCGGGCTAGCTACGGTGTATCTGGAAATCAGGGAATTTCACCTTACCAGACACTCAGCCGCTATGGAATTAGCAACTACTACAACGACGGAAGCTGGATCACAGCTATTGGCCCTGGACTTGAAGTAGGTAGAACTGGTCAGGACGGTATAGAAGTGCTTTGGGGAGGTATTCCCAACCCTGATTTGAAGTGGGAAACTACGGCTCAGGCCAATTTCGGTGTAGACATGGCCATCATCCAGAACCGATTGAGAGTTACTTTTGATTACTATCAGAAATACACCGATAACTTGCTTCAGGAGCGGATTCTGCCCCTTTCCTCAGGATATGATAGGATGTGGATTAATGATGGATCTATTGAAAACAAAGGTATAGAGCTCACCCTCGATGGGGACATTGTATCCAGAGGAGACCTTAATGTAGGTGCTACTTTGATTTACTATCGCAATAGAAATGAAGTGACCAGCCTTGGAAATGCTGAGGAATCAGGACTCATCACAGATCCTAATACGGACATGCAGTTTCAGTATTCTGGCAATAGCCTGGAAATGTTCAGGGGATTCCCCAATCTGCTGGCCATCGGGCAGCCAGTGAATGTGTTTTACGGCTATCAGACGGACGGTATCGTACAGACATTGGAAGAGGGAGTGGAATCCGGCCTGGAAGGAGACCTGGCACAGCCCGGAGAATTTAAATATGTGGACATCAACGAGGACGGGGTGATTGATGAAAAGGACCGTACCATCATTGGCGACCCCAACCCGGACTTTATGGGAAGTTTGAACCTGAGCGTGAGTTACAAAAACTTTGACTTCAGCGTATTCCTCAATGGTGTTTTTGGAAATGACGTGTTGAACACCCAGGCATTTAATCAACCAAGTATTGTGCCCTTCAGGTGGACGCCTGACAATCCTACCAACGAATATCCGAGCCTGAAAGATGGTCGGCAGACTAAGTTTTCAGATTGGTGGTTAGAGGATGGGTCTTTCGTGAGAATCCAAAACCTGAACATGGGATATACCATTAAGTTGCCAGCGGCCATTTCAGCACGTGTGTTTATGAATGCGTCCAACCTTTATACTTTCTCCAAATTCAACGGATATGATCCAGAAGTGGGGACGGACGGAAGGTACTGGGGAGGTTATCCTCGCCTTAGAAAATGGACATTGGGTTTGAATTTGACATTTTAACGAGACACAACGATGAAACTAAGATATTATACCATCATTATATTGGGTCTTTTGATGACCAATGCATGTGATCTGAGTGAAGAACCTTATGGTTTTTACTCTGAAGATAACTTCTACAACTCAGCCGAAGATGCAGAGGCGGCCATCACTTATGCCTACGATGCTCTTACTTTTCTGGAGTATTCCAGGACGGTGTTTTTACTGGGAGATATGCCTACAGATGAGTGTGGTCCAAAGGCAGACGAAGGTCCTGATGCGCAGGATCTTAACAACTGGAAAGTAGCCAATTTTTCTACCAATAGGAGCCTGGTGAATTTCTTTAAGTATGCCTACATCGCTATCAATAGATCCAATGCGATTTTGGATGTGATTCCTCAGTCGCCAATAGAGGAAGACCTGAAGGGCAAATACCTGGGAGAAGCCCATTTTCTGCGAGCGTGGAACTACTTCAATCTGGTCAGAAACTTTGGTCGTGTGCCTATGCACACCACCCTGGTGGCATCACTCAACGAAACTTCAGCACCATTGGCTGTGGATCTGGATGAGGTGTATAACCTGATCCTTTCAGACTGCCGTAAGGCAGCGGAGTTGCTCACGGTCAATCAGGCTACAGGCCGGGCGGATAAAGTGGCGGCTCAGGCTCTGGCAGCTAAGACTTACTTGCACATGGCCTCTTCCAAAGCTCACAACGTGCCATTATACGGGGATTTGAGTAGAGAGGTCAATGCTATGTACGACAGTGCGGCTTACTTTGCCGCGGAGGTAATCAACGGTCAGTCGGTCTACGGTTTTGACGATGACTTGCTGGATATTTATGACGTAGATCAGCCAAAGGGTCCGGAGCATATTTTCCTGATGTCCATGGATCGATCAGGAACCATTGAAGGAGACTATTCAAAAATCTCCAAACTGTTTATTCCATACATAGCTGGTGGCGATATCTACCTGGAGAATAATGATGGTTCTTACACAGTTTCTCACGATGGATGGAGCGTATTTCAAACCAAGGAGAGTTTTTACAATACCTTCGATGCGACCGATCAGCGAGGACAGCTACTGCTCGTAGATGCGGTGTATGATGCAGCTGGCAATGAGATCGCTTCCTACCCAGGCTCTATGCCCTATCGTTTTTCCAGAAAATATATAGATCCACACTTTATCACGGATAAAACCAGCACCAAGCCCTATCTCATTCGATTTTCTGATGTGGCGCTTGTTTATGCCGAGGCTGCAGGACCTACTCCTGAGGCCTATGCCCTGGTGGACCAGATCAGAGGTCGTGCGGGCCTTGGTGGTCTGACTCCTGGTCTTTCTATGGAAGATTTCAGACAGGCCGTTTGGAATGAGCGTAGTTGGGAGCTGGCTTTTGAGGGCAACAGGCTCTATGATTTGCGAAGGTTCAATGTGGTGAACGACCTGGTGGAAGAAGCATCTGGTCTCACAGACGAGGAGGTAGCCTTTTACCCGATCCCACAGGTAGAGATTGATCTCAACCAGGGTTTATAATTATCAACGCAAAAGCATATTATCATGAAATTTATATCAAATATATTGTTAGCGGTGCTTGTATTGTCCTTATTCTCTTGTGTGAAGGATCCCTTTGCAGACTTTGAAGAGGGAGGCTGGAACAACGAGCGCAGCGTGCTGAACATTAAGTTCGAAAATCAGGTAGGTGAAGCTGAGATCGTTCGGATCGATGAGTCTACCGGTGTTATTGAACTCACCATCAATGTAGACGCAGTGCCAGACCTGAGTCAGATCAAAGTGAGTAGTCTGCAACTGTCATACGGGGCCACCGGGTCAGTGGGCATAGGCGATGCACTTAATTTTGAAAATGGAGATCAGAGTGCCTCCATGACGGTGACTTCACCTACAGGAAAGTCCAGAGTGTACACCATCACGGTGGATTCTTTTCAAGAGAGTATCCTGGGTACATATAAGGTTTCTAATCTCATTGTCTACGGTGGTACCGGACCGGAATATGGCGGCGGAGCAGTGTTGGCCATGACCGATAAGCCATGGATTTGGCCAGAAACCGGCGGGCCACAGGCTGAGCTGGACAATTCTTTCACGCTGGAGCTGACTGGGATTACCGAGGATGGAAATACCTATGGCACTATCGTGAATGATGCAGGAGCGGATGGATTATACGCAGACTTTTCATTCGTACTGGATCCACCCACAGATATCAATCATTTCTACAGGAAGGTTCCTGCAGGAGCTGGAGAGTGGCTTAGAAACTACGCCACAGGTACAATCACCTTCACATTTGCAGATGGAACCACCACCAGTGGGTCGTTTATCGAAACCAATACCACAGAGGATCTTGGCAATGGCTTGTCCAAAACCACTACCGGTCATGCGTTTGCCTTCAACCTGAATGGCACCGATGACTGGGATAAGATCTACAGCGACTATGACAAGTTTGTGAAGAAACCCAGGAGATTCTGGATAGATCTTGAAAAGCAATAAGCAGTACTTCTTCATACAGTTGATTACCCGTTTTGGTCCCGCACTTCGGTGCGGGGCTGGACTGGTGTCTATGATGAAATGAATTTATGGCTAGCGCTCAAATGACCAAAAAAATGAAGAAACTTTTATATTTCCTTTTACCTCTGTTTGGTTTTATTGCCTGCACGGCTCAGGATGATCCTAAGCCAGAAACCAAGCCAGAAGAAGTGGATACCGTTACCCTTACGCTTGTAGATCAACAAGCCACGGTGGAGACCAAAGCGCTTTATTCCAATCTGTGGAAGATTCAGGCTGAGGGTTTTATGTTTGGACACCATGATGACCTCATCTATGGCCGTGACTGGTATACGGATGCCGGGGGCTCGGATGTGAAGGAAGTTTGTGGAGATTATCCAGCAGTCTTTAGTGTGGACTTTGCCGAGATCATGGACGACAGGTATTCAACCAGCGACCTGAACGATGACCGACGCAGAACCATACTGGAGGCCCGGGCAAGGGGTGAGGTAATTACCGCATGTGCACATTTGAATAATCCGCTCACAGGTGGTGATTCCTGGGACAATTCTAATACCACGGTGGTCAAAAGTATCCTGGAGTCTGGGAGTGAGACCCATGTCAAATACAAAATCTGGCTGGATCGGCTGGCCGATTTTGTCAATGACCTGAAGGATACAAATGGGAAACACATCCCCATCTTGTTCAGACCTTATCATGAGCATACTCAAACATGGTCTTGGTGGGGAAGGACCTGCACGACGCAGGCTGAATTCATTGCCTTTTGGCAATTTACGGTCGACTATTTGACCAAAGAAAAGGGCGTTCACAACCTCATTTTTGCCATCTCGCCACAGCTGGATGGAGTGGGTTCGGTAGATAATTTACTCTACAGATGGCCGGGGGATGATTATGTAGACTTTATTGGGATGGACAGCTATCACGGGACCAATACCAATGCTTTGTCTACCAATGTGAAGAACCTGGCGCAGTTGTCCAAAGAGAAGAAAAAACCCTGTGGAGTAACAGAGACCGGAATAGAAGGTGTGCGTGATGGCAGTGGTGAGGAATACCGTAAGTACTGGACCGAACAAATATTGACGCCCATCATCGGGAAAGAGATCAGCCTCGTGGTGATGTGGAGGAATAAATATGACCCTACTCATTCAGGGTATCATTACTATGGCCCGTGGGCAGGGCATAAGTCTGCGGCTGATTTCGTGGATTTTTACAATAGCTCATTTACCGTTTTTAGTGGAGACCTGCCGGATATGTATCAGATGGCAGAAGGTGTGATGGTGAAGTAGTCAGGCACTCATGTGCCGTGGCTTATAAAACTGAAATTTTAACCAAACCCTAAAAATCATGAAAGCATTATTAGTTGCTTGTCTTTGCGTACTCTGTTTTAATATCAGTTACGCGCAAACACCCTACGAATCACTCAATTACCTGTACAGTATCCAGGGGAATAATACCATCGGCGGAATACATAACCGGCAGCCGATTAGTAACCCCAATCAGTACAGTACTCAACTCAACGGCATACTTGGAGATTGGCCCGGTTTATACAGCTCTGACTTTCTTTTTGAGTCCTGGGAAATCGATGACCGGCAAGCCATGATCAATCAGGTAATTACGGAATGGAATAATGGTGCCATGATCAACCTGATGTGGCATGCTTGTAATCCCGTGGGTGGAGAGGCTTGCAACTGGGACTCAGGCAGTGGTGATGTAAAAAGCTACCTTAACAACACCCAGTGGAATAATCTTCTGACTAATGGTACCACCCTCAATAACAACTGGAAGGCCATGATGGACGAGATTGCTACTTTTCTCCAGCAGTTGGAAGATGCAGGAGTGGAAGTGTTTTTCAGACCTCTGCATGAGATGAACCAGGGTATGTTTTGGTGGGGAGGCCGGCCTGGACCCAACGGTACCGCAGCGCTCTATCGACTCACACACGATTATTTTACTTATGAAAAGGGGCTTTCCAACCTCATTTGGGTATGGAACCTACAGGATTTTGGTTCCCTGTCCAGCGATCTCAACAACTACGACCCTGGATCCAGCTACTGGGATGTCCTGACCATGGACATGTATTGGTCTGACGGGAATGGATACACTACATCCAAGTACAATGCCATGGTCAATAAGGCCAATGGAAAACCCATAGGTATAGGAGAATGTGAGGACCTGCCGGCGGTTAACCTCTTAAGCCAGCAACCCTTATGGACATTCTTTATGGGCTGGTCGGAGCTTACTTTTAATAATTCCAATCAGAAGATTCAGGACATTTACTGGTCGGGCAGGGTGCTCGTACTGGATGAGATGCCGGGATGGCAGGGTACCGGTACCTGGCAAAATGGGGGCAGCGGGACCCAGTACATCCAGGCGGAGGACTATGACAACATGAGTGGAGTGCAGACTGAAACTACAAGCGATCCTGATGGGGGTAATTTAAATGTCGGTTGGATAGATGCAGGAGACTGGATGACGTTCAACAACATCAGCATACCTTCTACAGGTACCTACAGCATAGCCTATCGGGTGGCCAGCCCGAGTGGCGGTGGCAGTATCCAGCTGGAGCAAGCTGGCGGTGGCACTGTCTACGGGAGTATAGCGGTACCCTCTACAGGAGGTTGGCAAACCTGGACCACCATCTATCAAAATGTTACGCTCAGTGCCGGTACCCAAAGCTTTGGAATCAAGGCGCTCAGTGGTGGGTGGAATATCAACTGGTGGGCGATCACGCCTACGGGAGGTTCGCGGACATCAGAGCCTGTCTTTGAGGTAGCCATAGATGCCACCTCAGCTTATCCTAACCCATTTACCAATACGGTGACCATACCGATAGATTGGGACGGTGAAACAGATTTTAGAGTGAACATCTTCAACGTCTCAGGTAGCCTGATCCGCACATTGAATGTGGATCACCTAACAGGGGCTAAGAGCGTGATTTGGGATGGCGCTACAGCATCAGGGGGTATAGCGCCCGGTGGAGTCTATTATTATCAGTTTCAGGCCGGCAGACAGGCAGCTTCTGGTAAGCTGATCAAGGAGTAGGATCACAATAGACCAATCAAAATCAGCTTTGTGACCAAGGGTAGGCACTGGGTTTTGGTTGGTCTATCATAAACTTTTGAACCATTAAGAATGAAAAAATTATTGACATGGTGCCTGTTGATGCTCATGGCATCTATGAGCCAGGCCCAAGACAAACAAAAGGTATTGGACTACCTGTACAGTATCTCAGGAAAGCAGATCATCGCCGGGCAGCACAACAAAGAGCCCAATGCTGAGCCTTCCAAATGGACCGATTACATTCAGGCTACCACGGGCAAGTATCCGGCTCTCTGGAGCGGAGACTTCCTTTTTCAGCAGGAAAATATAGATAACCGGTGGAAGATGGTCAAAGAAGCAGAACAGCAATGGAACAATGGAGCCCTTATCAACCTGATGTGGCATGGATGTCCACCGGATATGGGTGAGCCCTGTGGCTGGGATCCAGGCTTACTCAATGCACAGCTGGATGACGAGCAGTGGCAAGCACTAATCACCGAAGGTACCGACCTGAACAAGCGCTGGAAAACACGGATGGGTGACATTGCGGTATACCTTCAGTATTTGGAGGATAAGGGAGTGGTGGTCATGTTCCGGCCTTTTCACGAGATGAATCAGGAGCTTTTCTGGTGGGCTGGTCGAAAAGGCCCCAAAGGAACTGCTGAGCTCTACCGCCAGACTCATGACTATTTTGAGATAGAGAAAGGACTCACCAACCTGATTTGGGTATGGGATATGCAGGATATGAGTCGCGATTTTCAGGAGTATAATCCCGGAGAAGCGTATTGGGATGTTTTTGCTTTTGATATATATGATTCAGGTTATGAGAAGACCTGGTATGATTACATCCTGCCCATCGTTGGGGATAAGCCAATGGCAATCGGAGAATGTATGAAGATACCTTCTGAAAAGGTACTGGAAGAGCAACCACGATGGATCTTCTTTATGCCATGGGCAGAGCTCGTCAAAGAGCGCAATTCCGAACCTGAAATCAGGGCATTGTACGAGCACCCAAGGGTGCTCACCAGGGATGAGATGCCTGGCTGGTAAAAAGAGATTTTTCTGGTACATAGATGAGGTTTTACCGCTATCGGGTATCAATTCATCAAAATTGGGGTGTGAAATGATTATGAACTTTTCAGACGATAAATAATTGAGTCAAATTGACACTATGAAGGCAGTTTGCCGATTGAGTTATTAGAGCGTAAGAATGATGATAATGCGTAAAATGAATGTGACTATTTTGATTTTGTTGAGTAGTCTGATGTCCGTACCATTTTATGGGTGCGACAAAACTGAGGACATGGAGCAGGAACCAGAGACCCCACCTACAGAGAAGGTAATATCACTTGATCCGAATTTTCATATCTATCTGTGCTTCGGCCAATCGAACATGGAAGGTTCAGCCAAAATAGAATCAAAAGACAGAGTGGGAAAAGAGCGGTTTCAGATGATGCAGCCTATGACTTGTACTAACCCGGGCCGGACTGAAGGTCGCTGGTATACCGCCATACCACCCCTGTCTCAGTGCGGTGTGGGGCTGTCTCCTGCAGATTATTTTGGGCGCACGATGACTGATCATCTCCCGGATAGCATCAGAGTAGGCGTTATCTCCGTGGCGATTGGAGGCTGTGATATTCGCTTGTTTGACAAAGATCAGTATCAGAATTACGTCAATACCTATCCCGAAGATTGGTTTCAGAATAAGATTGACGGTTATGGTGGGAATCCCTACCAGCGCCTTATTGATTTGGCTAAAAAAGCACAAAAGGATGGAGTGATCAAGGGAATCTTATTACATCAGGGAGAGACCAATACGGGCAATAGCCAATGGCCGACTTATGTGAAAACCATCTATGAAAACATGCTCACTGATTTGTCTTTGGATGCAGAAACGGTGCCTTTGCTGGCCGGAGAGGTGGTGCATGCAGATCAGGGTGGGGTGTGCGCCAGTATGAATGAGATTATTGCTAAGCTGCCAGAGACCATCCCGACGGCCCATGTGATACCATCGAGCGGGTGCACTGCCCAGTCAGACAGTATTCATTTCGATTCTCAGGGTGTCAGAGAATTAGGTGAAAGATATGCGCTCAAAATGCTGTCTTTGCTGGATTGAGGGGATATAAGAACCTCCGTGAACAGCACATCAATTGATTAAAATGTAGGTACCAAATGATCAATGCATGGATCAGACTGATGAAAAAGTATCATCTTCAGTGTGCCTTTTTATAAAAAAACAAATAAGACCATCACATCTATTACTTTTTATGAGCGACGCTTTCAATAAAATAAAGAAATTAATAGCCGATCACGAAGCATTTCTTAGCATCAAAAATGAACCGACGGCCGATACCAATGGTGTCTATCAGCGATACAAAAACCCGATACTGACCGCTGCACATACGCCAATCCACTGGCGATATGACCTCAATCCCGAGACCAATCCCATGCTGATGGAGCGTCAGGGGATGAATGCGGCCTTTAATTCGGGCGCCATTGAATTCAATGGTAAATTTTGCCTGGTCGTGCGGGTGGAAGGTTATGATCGGAAGTCATTTTTTGCAGTGGCCGAGAGCGAAAACGGTATTGATAATTTCAGATTTTGGGATCACCCGATTATACTGCCTGAGACCCATGAGCCGGATACCAATGTCTATGACATGCGGCTAACCCGGCATGAGGATGGCTGGATTTATGGCCTTTTTTGCACAGAAAGACGAGATCACAGTGCTTCGGAGGCAGATCAGTCTGCGGCTACAGCCAAGTGTGGCATTGCCCGCACCAGGGATTTGGTCACGTGGGAGCGACTGGCAGATCTGGATTCGGGTGGTAGCCAGCAACGAAATGTGGTGCTTCATCCAGAATTTGTGGAAGGTAAGTATGCGCTCTATACCCGCCCGCAGGATGGATTCATTGATGCCGGAAAGGGTGGCGGTATCGGTTGGGGGCTGGTGTCCAGTATGGAAAATGCCAGTGTAAGGGATGAGAAGATCATTGATCCGAAAATTTACCACACCATCAAGGAAGTGAAAAACGGTCAAGGCCCGCCACCGATCAAAACGAACGAAGGCTGGCTCCATCTGGCGCATGGTGTAAGAAATACTGCTGCTGGTTTGCGCTACGTACTTTACATGTTCATGACCGCCCTGGAGGATCCATCCAAAGTGACCCACAGGCCTGCGGGTCACTTCATGGGGCCACTGGGTGATGAGCGGGTAGGTGATGTTTCCAATGTCCTTTTTACCAATGGCTGGATTGTCAAAGACACTGGCGAAGTGTACATCTATTACGCTTCATCAGATACACGCATGCATGTGGCCACCTCCACGGTGGAGCAGTTGGTGGATTATTGTAAAAACACCCCTGAAGATGGCCTTCGCTCAGCTACCAGTGTGCAAACCCGAAATGAATTGATCGACAGAAACCTGGCTTTCCTGAAGGCCAATGGCCTAAAATAAACATCATGAATGATCTGAACCAACCCATCCGGTTAAAGGAAAAAATTGCCTACAGTTTTGGGGATTTTGCTTCCTCCATGTTTTGGAAGCTTTTTTCCATGTTTTTGCTGTTCTTCTATACCGACGTTTTCGGGATATCCGCAGCGGCTGTGGGCACCATGTTTTTGGTTACCAGGGTATGGGATGCCCTCAATGACCCCATTATGGGGCTCATTTCTGACCGCACCAAGACCCGCTGGGGGAAGTTCAGACCTTATTTGCTTTTTGTCGCCATCCCGTTTGGGATTATTGGGGTGTTGACGTTTTCTACTCCAGATCTGTCTGCAGATGGTAAGCTCATCTACGCGTATGTCACCTATACGCTTATGATGATGGTGTACACTGCGGTCAATGTGCCCTATGGCTCACTGATGGCTGTCATGAGCAATGATGGTGTGGAGCGTACTTCATTGGCTTCCTGGCGATTTATTGGAGCTTTCTCAGGTGGGTTGTTTGTGACTGCTACGGCCAATTCACTGGTAGAATACTTTAGTCAAAACAGCGATCAGGCTACGGGTTTTCAGTTTACCATCTCCATCTATGCGGTAGTGGCTGCGGTGTTGTTTATGCTCACCTTTCTGTGGACACGGGAGCGCCTGGCACCCCCAAAAGAAGAGAAGAACAGCCTGAAAGATGACTTGAAGGATCTGGGGAAAAACCTCCCGTGGTTCATCATGCTGGGCGCCAATATTTTCGTGTTGATTTTCAACTCCCTGCGTGATGGTTCCATTCTTTACTATTTCAAGTATTATGTGAAGGATCAAACCCTTGACTTTTTTGGTGCCTCGTATGAGGTCACCTCATCGGTGCTTTCATCAGCATACATGTCTATCTGGTTGGGCACCAATATTATTGGAGTACTCCTGGCCAAGCCCATGGCGGCCAGATTTGGCAAGAAAACGACCTTCAGCTATGCAGCCCTTATTTCAGCGGCATTCAGCTTTTTGTTCTTTTTTATACAACCCGATCAACTATTGCTTATTTTTATTCTGAATGTCTTTATTGGAATTTCTGCGGGCATAATCCTTCCACTGGGATGGTCTATGTATGCCGATATTGCTGATTACTCAGAGTGGAAAACGGGACGAAGGGCCACAGGATTGGTCTTTTCTTCCTCTTCCATGTCACAGAAGTTTGGGTGGACCATCGGAGGGGCTATTTCTGGCTATTTATTGGCTGGTTTTGGGTTTGAACCCAATGTAGAGCAGACTTCAGAGGCACTTCTGGGTATCAGACTCATGATTAGTGTGATCGCCGGATTGGGGGCCCTGATTTCGTTCGGCTTCATGAGAATGTATAAGCTGGACGAGAAGTTCATGCAAAAAGTAAAAATGGAGTTGAATGCTAATAGGTAAAAAGAGTCAAAAAGGGCTATCCCATTATTCTAACCTACTGTTAAGTGTCATCTGCTTAGGGGTCATTGGCAGTTGCCAAAGCAGGGAATCGCTGCTGGTGATACGGGCTACCGATGCGCCAACCTTGCAGACAGAGCCATTTGATTCTGTGGCGAATGTGGAGATACTGGATGAGAAAATACTGTCTAAGGCGAGTCACTTATACCTGGGCACACCAGTGACGGATTTGGGCTTCGACGAGCGCTCATACATCGAGCGCTACCTGGAAGCTGGCGGACTCGTGACCTTTAGTTGCCGGGATACCATCTACAACTGGGGACAGATCACAGGGTTTTTAGAAAGTAAAACAGCACAAATTCAATGTGAGGAAAATTCTGCTTTGGACATCTCATTTCCCGATTATTCCAGAGCAAAGACCAGGGTCAGGCTTGGGATGGATCGACTGGTGCGCGAGGTGCTGGTGGCGCCCCTGCGTGAGCCCATGGCCCTGGTGGTGACCGAAAACTCCGTGGTGTATTGGATCGAGCGAAAGGGTACTATCAACAGGTATGACCCGGGTACCGGCCAGTCAGAAGAAATAGATAAGTTGGAGGTGTACACCGGGGAGGAGGATGGCCTGCTGGGTATGGTATTGGATCCCAATTATAAAGAAAACCACTGGGCGTATGTATTTTATTCGCCGCCTGGCGATGAGCCCAAGCAGCATGTTTCACGGTTTCGTTTCACTTCGGAAGGGCTCGATAGGGATTCCGAAAAGGTCATTATAGAAATCCCCACTCAGCGGGATGAGTGCTGCCATTCGGCAGGTGACCTGGAGTTTGACCGTGAAGGAAATTTGTACATCGCTACAGGAGACAATACCTTCTCGCGAGCGTCAGATGGCTTTACTCCACTCGATGAACGCTCTGGTCGATCGGCTTTTGATTCGCAAAAGTCATCTTCCAATACGATGGATAAAAGAGGAAAAATCCTGAGAATCCACCCCGAGAAAGACGGTACGTACACCATTCCGGAGGGCAATTTGTTTACCCAAGATACCACCGAAGGCCTGCCAGAGATTTACATTATGGGGGCCAGAAATCCCTTTACAGTAGCGATCAATCAAGACAAAGGATGGCTCTACTGGGGGGATGTGGGGCCTGATGGTAACGTAACTTCTGATCGCGGGCCTACAGCTCATGACGAAATTAATTTTGCCACCCGGCCGGGCAATTATGGCTGGCCATATTTCAATGCCAATAACCTGGCGTACGCCGATTATGATTTTGAAACTGGCGAATTGGGCCCAAGGTTCGATCCATCGGCACCTAAGAACACTTCTGTGAATAATACGGGCGCGGTGAATTTGCCTCCGGCGGTGCCTGCCATGGTGTATTATACTTTCGATGAGACAGCGCAGTTTCCCGGCGTGGGGAAAGGCTCACGATCTGTGGGAGTTGGCGAGGTGTATAATTATGACAATACCCGGAGACACGGGTATGAATTTCCCGAATATTTCCATCACAAGCTTTTCGCATTCGACTGGGCGAGGGATTGGATCAAGGTGGTTTCGCAAGATAAAGAAGGCAATTTCCTGTCCATAGAGCCATTCCTGGATCAGACCACTCTAGCCTCGCCCATAGACATGGCTTTTGGCCCGGACGGAGCACTTTATGTGCTGGAGTATGGCATTGGCTATTTTACGGACAACCGCGACTCTAAGCTGATCAAGCTTCATTTTATCAATGGTAACCGTCCGCCGGTAGCCCGTATTGCGGAGACGGTAACCAACGGAGCATTGCCTTTAAAGCTGATGCTTTCTGCTAAAGAATCCTCTGATCCGGACGATCGGGCCCAGCTTGCGCACAGCTGGCAGGTTACCGGGCCTGAAAACTTTAGCCTGGAGGGTGACCTGAATGAGATCAACCTGACCAAACCGGGAACTTATGAAGTACAGTTACTGACCAGAGATGAGCACGGTGCCACATCCACCGATGAGATGCAGGTGATTGCCGGCAATACCGCTCCGCAGGTGTCTATACAATTTGCTGATAATCAATCCTTCTACTGGCCAGGTAGGCCGGTGGTTTATGAGGTACTGGTGACAGACGTTGAGGATGGAATCCTTGGTGATGGGATTGCCCCCGACCGGGTGACGGTAGGGTTATCCAAATACAAAGGAAGTGACAATAGAGCACCTGCAAGTCTGGCCGCATTGGATGCCGAAAACACCAAAGGGTTGGCTCCAGGGCTTCAATTGATTCAGGCGAGTGATTGCAAGAGCTGTCATAAGCTAGACGAACAGTCCATTGGGCCAAGCTTTTATCAGATTGCGGAGAAATATGATCAGGATTACATTGCCATAGAGCTTCTGGCAAAGAAGATTATCAATGGAGGAAGTGGCGTCTGGGGTGATGGCATGATGATCGGTCACCCGGACTTTAGCATGGCAGCTGCCAAACAGATCGTGGACTATATCTTTTCGGTCAATGATCCGGTGGAGGATGAATTTGAGTCTATTGGTGTGAAAGGGAGATTGAGCACTGCGGGCATGACAGACGAACACCTTCGTATTTCTGCTTCTTATACAGATGATGGAAATCCCGGAGTGGATAAGCTTACAGGCACCATAGAAAAAACACTGTCCATACCTGTGCTACAGGCGGAGCAGGCAGATGAGCTGATTGATCTATCCATTGTGGGGCCTGTAGAGAATGGAGATGCCCGATTCGTGGTGAATAGTGGCAGCAATCCCACTATGGTTTATCGTAGCGTAGATCTTACCAACATCAGTAGCTTATCCGTGGCTTATTTCTTCTCAGAGGCTAACGAAACTGTGGCTCCTGTTGAAGTAGCCCTGCACCTGGATACCCCCGATGGCCCATTGGCCGGCAAGGTGGGTTTGAACCCGGTCCGGTCTGATAGAGAAGCAAGAATGGAGTTGAATACCGACGGGACTCACGATTTATATTTTATATTGAAGTCCTCCGAAGGTGCGTACCAACTCGGAATAAACGAAATCAAATTTTCCATAAACCCATCAAAAGAATGAAATCCGATCGACGAAATGTAATCAAAACCCTCGGTGCAGCCAGCACCGGACTTGCCTTATTTGGAGGTGCTAATCTTGTATCTGCTTGTGGCCCTGGCAAAAAGGAGCAGGCAGCCGAGGCGTCTTCAGAAGAAAAAGCGGCAGCGCTATTTTTCAACATCTCATTGGCCCAGTGGTCTTTACATAAATCATTTTTTGGGGAAGGACTGAGCTCATGGGAAAATTTCGGAAAGCTATGGGATGAACATCCCGATAAAGTTTTGCAGGGGGTACTCAATCCCGTTGATTTCCCGACTATTGCCAAAAGAGATTTCGGGATCAATGCGGTGGAGTATGTGAATGTCTTCTATTACTCAAAGAAGAATGACCTTCAATTCTGGAAAGATCTGAGAAAGCAATGTGACGATCAGGGTGTGAAAAGTTTAATGATCATGTGTGACCGGGAAGGCAACCTGGGCGATACTGATGAAGCGGCGCGAACCCAGGCGGTGGAAAATCACTATGGTTGGGTGGATGCCGCGAAGATCCTCGGATGTCACTCCATTCGCGTGAATGCCGCTGGCAATGGGACTGCCGAAGAAGTGAAAACGGCTGCCATAGACGGACTGGGCAGACTCACTGCTTACGGTCAGGAAAACGGAATTAATGTGATCGTGGAGAATCACGGTGGTTATTCGTCCGATGGCCAATGGCTCAGTAGCGTGATTGCGGGAGTGGGCAGCGATTATTGTGGTACCCTTCCAGATTTTGGCAACTTCTGTGTGGAAGGTGGCCATGGCAACTGCGTCAGAGAGTATGACCGCTATCAGGGTGTGAAAGAACTCATGCCATTTGCCAAAGGCGTGAGCGCCAAGTCACATGACTTTGATGAGGAAGGCAATGAGACCCATACTGATTACGAGCGTATGATGAAAATTGTGAAGGATGCCGGGTTTACAGGCTATGTGGGTGTTGAATATGAAGGGAACGTATTGTCCGAGGCAGACGGCATCAAAGCTACCAAAAAGTTGCTTGAAAGGGTAGGTAGGGTCTGAAGGAAGTGATAGAGAAGAATGATTGTAAAAAGCGAACTCTATAAAGTCCTGAATGAAAATGTTCTGGATTTTTGGCAGAGCAGGATGGTGGATGTGGAGTATGGAGGATTTTATGGGCGCATTGACGGCTATGACCAGCTCCACCCAAAGGCGGATAAGGCCATCATTCTCAACACACGAATTCTGTGGACCTTTTCTGCGGCCCATCAGGTCACTCAAAACATCGAGCATAAAAAGGTTGCTGACAGGGCATATCAGTACATCGTGGACCATTTTATCGATGCTGAGTTTGGAGGGGTCTATTGGACGCTGGATCATACTGGGCATGTTTCCAATGATAAAAAGCAGGTGTATGCCCAGGCGTTTGCGATTTATGCCTTTAGTGAATACCATAAAATAGCTCCTGAAAGTCAGGCTTTGGAGCACGCTGTGACCTTGTATAACCTATTGGAAACCAACAGCCTGGATAAACAGGATAATGGGTATTTTGAAGCTTTCGATCGCCAGTGGGGGGTATTGTCTGATGTACGCCTGAGTGACAAGGACATGAATGCTACCAAGACCATGAATACGCACCTGCATGTGTTGGAAGCCTATACCAATCTGCTGATGGTGTGGGAGCATGAACCTTTGAAAAAAGCCCTTCAGAACCTGGTGGAGTTAATGTCCACAAAGTTTATTTCGGATACCAATCATTTCCATTTATTCTTCAATGATCAATGGGAGCTACAATCGCACGAAGTATCCTTTGGTCATGACATAGAAGGGAGCTGGCTCTTGTGTGAGGCAGCTGAGGTGCATCAGGATTCGGGTCTTATTTCCTCTACCAGGGCGTTGGCGCTGAAGATGACTGACGCATCTTTGGAGGGCATGGACGATGATGGTGGTCTGATGAATGAAGCTGGCCCTGAGGGGTTGACAGATACGGACAAGCATTGGTGGCCACAGGCGGAGGCATTGGTGGGTTTGATCAATGCCTGGCAGATCAGTGGAGAAGAGCGTTATCTCAGGGAAGCTGAGAAAACCTGGAGTTTCATCAAAACCAGGCTCATTGATCCAAAAGGCGAGTGGCACTGGAGAGTGACCAGGACCGGGCAGGTGGTTTTGGATGAAGACAAAGCGGGCCCCTGGAAATGCCCCTACCACAATGGTCGCGCACTGCTGGAACTGTACGAGCGCTTGCCCTGAAAGGAGCTTTGGGCATCGGTTATTTTGCTTTCACGGTGAGGTCAGCGTATCAAAAGGCTTTAATAGAGGGATCAAATGTTCATAAATTATAAAGCGCAATTGTTATTGATAATATTAGCATAGTTGATACGATAGTATCCTCTTCATACTTACCTTTTAAAAGAAGAGCCATTCGATGGCTCTTTTTTTTGAAACTTCATATGAAAGCGGAGCATTGGATCATTCATTTTGAAATATTTTCAGTGACTACTAAGCAGCGATGAACTACAAAAAGCGCATTTCAAACCTATCTTTTGTATTGCTTGGGTTATCATTATCTGCCCAGACGCCTATTGATCAAAAGGCCACCAAAAAAACGCAAAACCTACTTGCCAATTTGCATGAGATTTCCTCACAGGGCTTCATGTTTGGTCATCAGGATGATCAGGCCTATGGAGTGGGCTGGAAGGCCGAGGAGGGACGTTCGGATGTGAAGGAAACCGCTGGAAGCTTCCCGGCGGTACATGGCTGGGATGTAGGAAGCCGTCTGGATCGCGAAAGCAACCTGGATGACATCCGATTCAGTAATATGAAGACATGGATAAAGAAGGCTTACAAAATGGGCACGATCAATACCCTTTCCTGGCACCTAGACAACCTGACCACTGGTACTAACAGCTGGGACAAAACCCCGTCGGTGGCGGATATTTTGCCGGGAGGATCCAAGCATGCCGAATTTGTAGAGCAACTGGATCTCCTAGCCGAGATGCTCGAGGGCATGAGAACTACATTCACACGGATCCCCATCGTATTCAGACCCTGGCATGAGCATAATGGAGATTGGTTTTGGTGGGGAAAAGGCAACTGCACTGAAGCAGAGTACATAGCGCTTTTTCAGTTTACAGTTGATTACCTCAAAAATGAAAAGAACATCCATCACTTGCTTTATGCCTTTTCACCTGACCGGAGCCGCCTGCGGTTAGATACCATTCCTGAGCAGAATTACCTGTATGGGTATCCTGGTGATGAGTATGTAGACATCATTGGCATAGATAACTATGGAGATGTAGGCCGCATTGGTGGCCCGAATACCCCGGAGCAGCAGCAGGAAAATTTCATTCAGAGCCTCAAACTAATTACTAAAATAGCCCGGGAAAAAGGAAAAGTGGCAGCCTTGACAGAGACAGGCCTGGAGGGTGTGACTAAGCCCGATTGGTTTACGGAGATTATTCTGAACCCCATCAAAGCCAACGACCAGGAAATAGACATTGCATGGGTGCTGGTATGGCGCAATGCCAATACCACACACCATTACGCTCCCTATGCCGGGCACCCCAGTGTACCGGACTTTCAGAAGTTTGACGAAGACCCTTTGACTTACTTTGAGAAAGACATGAATAACCCTTACAAGCAAGGAAAAGCCCTAAAGAGTAGTGATAAGTAATAGCTTACAGCCATGATCAGATTGTTCAGACCTTTAACCATCGTAATTTTTATGCTTGTGATGCCCTCATGGGCTGAGGCTCAGCTTGTGCTACCTCAGGTCTTCGGGGATCATATGGTGCTCCAGCGCGATCAAAATGTCAGATTTTGGGGATGGGCAGCACCTAATGAGCAGATATCTGTAGAGGTTGATGGATTTGCCGTGACGACCAAAGCAAGTCCGGAAGGCAAATGGGAGGTTCTTTACCCTTCTCATGTAGCAGGAGGGCCCTATACCATAGCGGTGAAGGCATCCACTCGGATAGAGCTGACAGATGTGTGGTTTGGTGATGTGTGGGTGGCTGGTGGCCAGTCCAATATGGAGTGGAAGCTAGGGGGAAAGATTAATAACTGGGAAGCTGAGATCGCTGATAGTGACTATCCTCAGATCAGATTTTTTGATGTACCCAGAGAACTGGCTTTATCACCTCAGGATAATATCAGTGGAGGAGAGTGGAGAGTCGCGGGCCCGAAAACCGCTGCAGATATTTCCGCTGTAGGATGGTTCTTTGCCAAGAGCAATCACCTGGAGAAAGGTGTACCCGTGGGGCTGATCCAGAGCAACTGGGGCGGCACTCCTGCTGAGGCCTGGACCTCAGCCGAGCGCTTATTGGAGGTACCCGGGTATGAAAAGACAGCAGCCGAAATGCTGGATGCTACCATAGATTGGGAAGCACTGAAGAAGGCCAATGATGATAGAGAGAAGCGTAAATGGGAGTTGATTGGGGATGAAATCTCTTTCATGTCTTTGGGAGCTCATTTGGTGGAGCATGATGATTCAGCGTGGAAGACGGTCTCACTGCCCAACAAACAGCCTATTATGGATTTTGTGTGGGTGAGAAAGCATGTCAATTTGAAGTCTGCCAAAGGAGTGCGGCTCTATATGGGTGAGATTACCCAGCTGTGTTCGGTTTTTATGAATGGACAGTTGGTGTCAAAAGAAAGCTGGCAGGACAGCACAGGGATAGTGGAAATATCCTCTGATATTACCCGAAAGGGAGATAATGTGATTGCCATTCGTGCCAGCAACAGTTGGGATAACAGGGTGTGGATCGGTCGATCTGGAGAGATGTGGCTGGAGGCATCTGGTAAGAAGCAGAGCCTTGAGGGAGAATGGAAGTACTCTAATACCCTTGAACCGGCCATGCCGAAAGTGGAGCGGTTCAACTGGAAGCCGGGAGTGTTGTATAATGGCATGATTCAGCCAATAGCGGGCTATGGCATTCGCGGAGCTATATGGTACCAGGGGGAAAGCAATGCTGATAAACCCCACCTTTACAATGAGCTCTTTGAAGCCATGATCGAAGACTGGAGGATTCGCTGGCGTCAGGGCAATTTTCCTTTCCTCTTTGTTCAGTTAGCCAATTTTATGGAAAGAAAAGATTTGCCACAGGAGAGTCAGTGGGCCGAACTGCGCGAAGCTCAGACTCAGGCACTACAGTTGCCCAATACAGGAATGGCTACCATCATAGATATTGGGGAAGCCAACGATATCCACCCCAGAAACAAGCAGGATGTTGGTAGGAGACTATGGGCTGCGGCGCGCAAAGTGGTTTTCAATGAGGAGGTTGTCTTTTCAGGTCCATCTTTTACTTCACAGGAAATACAGGGAGACCGCATCATTCTCAGTTTCGATCAGGTAGGTAGTGGTTTGATGACCACTTCTGGGGATCCTGTGGGTTTCGCTATAGCGGGTGCCGACAAGCAGTTTGTCTGGGCAGAAGCCAAAATAGAAGCCAACCAGGTGGTGGTATGGAATGATCAGATTGCCAACCCTGAGTATGTCAGATATGCCTGGGCGGACAATCCTGCCTGTAATCTGTACAACAAGGAAGGCTTACCTGCGGTGCCTTTTAGAACAGATCAATAAGTGTCATTAGATCAACCAGCAATTTTCAATAGACCATGAAAACTACCTTGTCAATAATATTTACCCTAAGCGTGTTTCTGGCAGGTGCCCAGAAGTTTGACGGACTGGCGCTTACCCCTCCTATGGGGTGGAACAGTTGGAATAAATTTTCTTGTGATGTGACCGAAAGTCTCATCAGGGAGACCGCAGATGCCATGGTGGCGAGTGGACTCAAAGATGCTGGTTATGAATACATCGTGATCGATGACTGCTGGCATGGTGAACGGGATAGCCTGGGATTCATCCAGCCTGACCCGGTCAGGTTTCCTTCCGGTATAAAGGCGCTTGCAGACTACATACATTCTAAAGGCCTGAAGTTTGGGATTTACTCGGATGCCGGATGGCAAACCTGTGGTGGTCGGCCCGGCAGCCGGGGACGTGAGTATCAGGATGCACAGCGGTACGCCAGCTGGGGTGTGGATTATCTGAAATATGACTGGTGCAACACAGAAGGACTCAAAGCTGAGGGCGCTTATCTGACCATGAGAAATGCCCTGTATGAAGCAGGAAGGCCGATAGTACTGAGTATCTGCGAATGGGGAGACAATCAGCCCTGGGAGTGGGCTGGGCCTATTGGTCACCTGTGGCGCACCACCGGAGATATCTACAACTGCTTCGACTGTGAGTATAACCACGGCACATGGTCCAGCTGGGGAGTGCTCCAGATCCTGGATATGAGAGAGGACATTAGAAAGTATGCGGGGCCAGACCATTGGAATGATCCGGATATGATGGAGATAGGCAATGGAATGACCGTGAATGAAGATCGTGCGCACTTTTCGCTCTGGGCCATGATGGCTGCACCGCTCATAGCCGGCAACGACCTTCGGAATATGTCCCCGGAGACCATCGCTATCCTCACGAATAAGGAAGTGATAGCGATCGATCAGGATTCCCTGGGGGTTCAGGGGTTTAAGCACATTGATGATGAAAATTTTGAAGTGTGGGTGAAGCCTCTGGCAAAAGGAGACCTGGCAGTTTGTTTCTTGAACCGAGCTGTGGAGCCATTGGACCTTAATTTTGATTGGAAATCAAATCCAATGAAAGATCCTGATTTTGACTATACCTTTGATTTTACCCGAAACACTTATGACTTATTGAATGTATGGTCCGGGAAGCAGCAGGGGACCACTAAAAGAGTACTCAAAGCGAGTATTCCTGGCCATGATGTGCTCATGTTTAGGCTCACTGTAAACTAGGCCTCTCGTCTAGATTGTAAGGATACTTTCAATGCAAATGATTATATTGAGTACCAAGCCCATTGCCAACCCAAAATGACGAAAATGCGCAACATTAAACTTTTGTTGATGCTCTTCTGGCTGGTGTTTACACAAGTCAGCTTTGGGCAGTTCTCACAGATTCGTTTCGAAAAGCTGGATACCCGAGATGGGTTATCACATAATCGCGTCACTTCCATTTACAAAGATCAGCTGGGCTTCATGTGGTTTGGTACCCGTTCTGGTCTCAATAGGTATGATGGCAATAGCATTAAGGTCATTGAGCATGAAGATGATAACTCATTCTCCTTAAGTGATCAAAATATCGTCTGGATCAAAGAAGGCCCGGAAGGATATCTTTGGATCAAATCTGATTACGGAGTTTTTGCTTACGATATCTACAAGGAAAGCTATGTAGATATCCGGCCGCTGCTGGCTGAGCTAGACATCAATCATTACAACCTGAGCGTCATGGTAAAGGATGGATTGGGCAACTTCTGGTTTGTGATTGATAACATCGGGGTGAAAAAATACCTGAGTGACACCAAAGAGATTTATCACTACGGAGGTGCGTACCGGGATGTGTCCTCTGTACAACCCGACAATAAGGGCAATATGGCCCTCGTGCATTTGGATGGTGAAATAGAACTGGCAGATGTGTCTGATTTGCGAAACAGCAGCTTTATGCGTTATCCCGAGCACATCGCGAATATTCAGGGACTGACGGTCTTCATTGACAAGGATGGAGATTATTGGTTTTACAGCTCGGCATACTCTTTTGGGGTTTGCTATTACCGCCCATCGGTAGGCACCTGTATTCATTTAGATAATAAAGATCTTGGATCTAACCTCGTCACAGGTATCATTCAGGACGAATCTGAGCGCATTATCATCGGAGCGGATCATGGCGGGCTCACCATGATCTCCAAAGCTGATTGGAAGTTGCAAAGCTTTAGCAACAACCCTTCGGATCCCAGGTCACTCAGTCACAACAGCATCATTGCGCTCTATCAGGACCGTACTGGTCTCGTGTGGATAGGTACCAACAAGGGAGGAGTCAACTACTTTTCGCCTAAGTCAGTGTCATTTAATTTCTATAAACAAACGGATAATCAAACGCCCAATGCCAATGACATCTGGCCCCTGGTAGAGGATGACGAGGGTAATCTCTGGATAGGCACAGATGGAGGTGGGCTGGTTCACTTTGACCTGAGAAAAGGGGAGTTTACCAATTACAGACACAAAGAGAATGATCCAAAAAGTATCAGCTCAGACATTGTAGTCAGCATGGCACCGGGCGCTAATGGGGGGCTCTGGTTGGGGACTTACTTTGGAGGGTTGAATTATTTCGATGGTAAGAAATTCAAGGCCTATTATCACAACCCTGAAGATTCCAACTCCATTAGTGATAACAGCATTTGGAACCTGCTCCTCGATTCCAGAGGGTTGATCTGGGTAGGAACGCTCAAAGGTGGTGTAGATGTGTACGATGCGGATTTTAACAAAATCCACCATTTTGGGCTGGACAATCAGGGGATACACTCAAATTATGTGACCTCACTGTGTGAAGATAAGGATGGGAATATCTGGATAGGGACAGGCTATGGAATAGAGGCCTATAACTATGCAGATGGCACCATGACTCACTTGCTCAAGGAGGAGGGAAATGACCGCTCTTTGGTGAATAACTCCATTTTGGATATCTACTGCGATCATGAAAATAGTATTTGGGTAGGTACCATGTATGGTTTGAGCCGGTTCAACAGGGCGACGAACGATTTTGACTCCTTTGTGAAGGAAGATGGGCTGCCGGAAAACATCGTTACCTCGGTTATGGAAGATTTGGACGGTAACATCTGGCTGGGTACTTACACAGGACTGTCCAAACTTCATTTTGAAAATGAGGCGCCAATTTTCGAGAATTTTGATATTTCTGACGGACTTCAGGGTGATATGTTCAACGAGCGGTCTGCCCTCAGGCTCAAAAATGGCCACCTGGCTTTTGGTGGCAAGAACGGACTGAATGTGTTTGATCCTGAGGCCATCAAAGTGACCAACGAGGAAAACAAACTCGTCTTTCTGGATTTTTACCTGTCCAACAGGCTCATTAAGCCCGGAGATGAATATAACGGAAGAAAGTGGTTTGAACGAGGTATTAATAACGTAGAAAAACTCGTGCTGGAACCCTCCGAAAATTCCTTTACCCTGGAGTTTACCTCCCTCAATTTTTATCAGCAGGAGAATACCGTGTACAAGTATCGGTTGGTGGGGTTTGATCAGGACTGGATCCAGCGGGCCAATGTACACCGTGCCAATTATACGAACCTGGATCCGGGAAACTATCGTTTTGAGGTAATGGCCTCTGACAGGACGCATCAATGGAGCGATGAGCCCATAGCCATCGATATCGTGATTCTGACCCCTTTTTGGAAGACCCCTCTGGCCAATTTGATTTATGTTCTCTTTGTTCTTCTGGTGCTCTTCCTTACACGCAGGGCGATCATTCAGAAGGAGCGTTTTCGTGCCAAGGTCACACAGGATCAGATGGAAGCCACGCGCCTCCATGAGTTGGATATGATGAAGATCAAATTCTTCACCAACATCAGCCATGAGTTTCGCACGCCACTCACCCTCATCCTCACCCCAATCGAGCGCATGCTGAAGAAAAGCACAGATCCACAGGATCAAAAGCACTTTCAGTTGATTTTCAGGAATGCCAAAAGGTTGTTAACACTGGTCAATCAGTTGCTGGATTTCAGAAAGATGGAGGCCAATCAGCACAGAATTTCATTGGCTACCGGAGATGTGATTGATTTTACAAATAGCATTGTAGAGTCGTTTTCTGACCTTTCGGCTGATCGCCGTGTTCGGCTGGATTTTGAAAGTAACCTGCCGGAGTTCCTGACTTTGTTTGATCGGGACAAGATGGAAAAGATCATGTTTAACCTCCTTTCAAATGCCTTTAAGTTTACTCATACAGGAGGTAGGGTAGTGGTGAAAGTCAGTGACATTGCTTACAGGGAAGACATTCACACCATTCGTTTTAGCGTGACCGACGATGGTATTGGTATACCCAAAGAGCGTCAGGGAGATATATTCAACAGGTTTTTCCAGGTGGACAACAAGCATACAGCAAATCTCAACCATGGAAGCGGTATTGGTTTGTCCATTACCAAGGAGTTTGTGGAAATGCACGGTGGAAACATCTGGGTAGAAAGCGAAATGGAAAAAGGCAGCTCGTTCATTTTTGAACTGCCCATGAAAAAGCTGTCCGGTGACTACAAAGTTCAGGATGTGGTGGATGATTTCATGGAAGAGTCAGTGCCGCTGCCACACGAAGCCTCAAAGGCAACCATCCTTTTGGCCGATGACAATGATGATTTTAGGTTTTACCTGAAAGATAACCTGGAAAGACTCTACAACATCTATGAGGCACCCAATGGCAAGGCAGCCTGGAAGAAGATCCTGAATTTTCAGCCTGATTTGGTGGTGTCTGATATCATGATGCCTGAGATCAATGGAATAGAACTTTGTAAGAAGATCAAAGGTGATCCACGCACGGGGCACATTCCCGTGATCTTGCTGACAGCCCATTACTCTGACGATCAAAAGCTGGAGGGGTTTGAAGCCGGAGCCATCGAATACATTACCAAGCCCTTCAATTTCGAAATACTGGTACAAAGCATTCGCTCAGCGGTGCAGCTTCAAAAACTCATTTTTGCTTCGGAACATCGTATAGAAGCCAAGCCTCGTGAGATCGAGATTACCTCTCTGGACGAGCAGTTTATCATGAAGGCGATGGAGCTGGTAGAGGTCAATATTTCCAACTCGGATTTCTCCGTACAGGAGCTTAGCCGGGAACTGGCGGTGAGCAGGGGTCAGCTTTATAAAAAGACACTCGAACTGACCGGGAAAACCCCGATAGAGTTTATCCGCTCCATCAGGATCAAACGAGCTGCCGCCCTTTTAGAGCGGAGCCAGCTCAATGTGGCGGAAGTGGCTTATAAAGTTGGGTTCAATAACCCCAAGTATTTCACCAAGTACTTCAAGATGGAGTATAAAATGCTTCCATCGAAGTATGCAGCTCAGGCCACTGCCCAAAAGGGCGAAAAGTAGCCCTAATATCAACATTTCATACCCCTTCGGACAGCTTTGGCAGTATTTCGACCTAATAGCTATTGATTTTTCAATGAGCAAGCGTTTTCAGTAACGAATTTTCTTTTTTTTGCCCCTTAGTTGTAGAATATCCCAATTCACCGCCGCGCTATTCCTTCGAATAATACAATTGAGAATGTCCGTTTCAAGCCTTAAAAGGGCTTTTAGGCACTCAAAATTACACTTTTACATTTTGATACCCTTTTGTAAGCAAATGATGCACCTAAGGGAGTTTGCTAACGCTTAATATTGATTATTCGATAAAAGTCGAATACACGAAGTATGCTTTTTTGAAGTGTTAACAACTAAATGGTAATGAATTTTGATTTTTTTAAAATGTCAATTTTATGAGAAAGGTTTACAGTAGAAGTGAAATGATTCAAAGTTCTATTAAGCGATTAATGGGAGTTTGTTTCATGACTTTCCTTACCCTCTCGCTGAGTGTAACCACAGCATTCGGTCAGGAAAGAACAATCTCCGGAGTGATTACTTCGGGAGAAGATGGCAGCACTCTTCCGGGGGTGACAGTCTTAGTGAAAGGTACAACAAACGGAACCATCACAGATATTGATGGCAACTACAAGATTAGTGTCCCGGAGGACGCTACCCTCGTGGTTTCTTTTGTTGGTTTTAAGACAGAGGAATTCCCTGTCGGAACCAGGTCGAGTATTGATGTGACTTTGGACATAGACATCTCCACTTTGGAAGAAGTAGTGGTGGTAGGCTATGGTACTCAAAAGAAGAGTGACCTGACCGGAGCTGTAGCTTCTATTTCAGGAGACAAACTCAGAGGTACGGTGGTCACCAACATGGACCAGGCACTTCAGGGTAGAATCGCCGGAGTACAGGTGAACCAAAACTCGGGTGCTCCAGGTGGAGCCGTTTCTATTCGTATACGTGGTACCAGTTCGGTGAGTGGAGGCAATGAGCCTCTGTACGTAATCGATGGTATTCCTATCGATGGCGGTGGTCCTACCATCACTGGTTTCGACTGGTCAGGTGGAGCCAATGGTCAAAATAAGGTGAATCCTTTGGCCGCTATCAACCCCAATGACATTGTAAGTATAGAAGTGTTGAAAGATGCTTCGGCCACTGCCATCTACGGTTCACGAGCAGCCAATGGAGTGGTGATGGTAACTACCCGAAGAGGGAAGTCCGGAGAAGCCATGATCACCTATGATGGTTATTATGCTTTTCAGTCATTGCCTAAAAAGGTAGACATGATGAATTTGCGTGAATACGCTGAATTTCAGAATTCGGTGAGCACCGAGATTGACGGAATCAATGTGAATGAAAGATTCCTGGATCCATCCATATTGGGAGAAGGTACAGACTGGCAGGAAGAGGTGTTTGAGGTAGCGCCAATGCAGAGTCATCAGATGTCGTTTGCCGGTGGTAATGACGCCTTTACTTATGCCTTGTCCGGAGGATATTTTTCACAGGATGGAATTATCATCGGCTCAGGATTCGAAAGAGTTTCTATGCGACTGAACGTAGATGCCAAAGTCAATGAGTGGGCCAAGGTAGGAACAAGTATCTCATATGCTGATATTGATGAGGTCATCACCCTGAATGACGGTGGAGATGGTGTAATCGCCCAGTCATTGGTGATGTCTCCTGCAGTACCTGTTCGGGATTTGGATGGCAATTTTGCGGGACCTACTGCTAACTCAGCAGAAATAGGCGCCAACCCGGTGGCATTGGCTTTGATGAGAAATAACACGCTTGAAAGAGAGCAACTGTATGCCAACTTCTTCGCGGACCTGCAATTGATGAAAGGTCTTAAATTCAGAACAGAGTACGGTATCAGCAAAAACCACTCATTGAACAGAGCTTTTCATCCTACCTATCAGTGGGGGGTACTTTCCAATGATGTGAACAGCCTTAACCAATCGGAGAGCACTGGAGATTTCTGGCTGGTGAAAAACTATTTCACTTACACCCTGCAGTCTGGAATTCACGATTTCACCGCACTGCTCGGACAGGAAGCTCAGAAAAGTACCTACAGAGGTTCAAGTTTTCAGAAGACAGGTTTTGTAGATGAGAACATTACTACTCCTAACCAGGGACAAAACTCTGCCAACCCAATTGGCGGTTATCAGGGAGCGAATACCTTGTCTTCATACTATACGAGACTGAACTACATATTGTCTGATAAATACCTCTTCACCGTGACAGGTCGTTATGATGGATCATCGAGGTTCGGACCTAATAATAAATATGGATTCTTCCCATCTGCTTCATTTGCGTGGAGAGTGATGAACGAAGAGTTTATGCCTAAATCCAAGGTGCTTTCAGATTTGAAATTGCGTTTGGGATATGGTGAGGTAGGAAACCAGAGCATTGCCAACTATGCTTACGGCTCAGGTCTAACCACAGAAAATACCTGGATAGGTACTGGTAGTAGAAACTCAAGGTTTGCTAACCCCGATGTGAAATGGGAAGCGTCAAGACAAATGAACCTTGGAGTGGACCTTTCATTATGGGCAGGCCGTATCGACCTGACCGTGGATGCATACAACAGACAGTCGAGAGATCTTTTGCTGGAATTGACTTCCATTCCTGCTTCTATCAGAGGAGATATAGGGGCTCCCTATTACAATGTGGGCCAAATGGAAAACAAAGGGATCGAGATTTCTTTGAACACCAGAAACATAGAGGCGAACAAGTTCTCCTGGACAACAGATATCGCTTATACAATGAACAGAAACAAGGTACTGAACATTGATCAGCCATATACTCAGAACCTTTACTGGTATGCAGGCTTCCAGACAGTGACCCGCACAACGTCAGGTAACCCTATCGGATCGTTCTACGGATATCAGACAGATGGAATCTTTACAGATGCTGAGGACATTAGAAACTCCCCTACGCAGGTGGATGATCAGTCCATAGAGGGTAACCAAAACCTCATTCATCAGCGTGATGGAGTATGGATAGGAGATCAGAAGTTCAAAGACTTGAACGGAGACGGTGTGATCGATGTAAACGACCAGACCAGCATCGGAAACCCTAACCCTAAGTTTACTGGAGGTATCAACAACACATTCTCTTATGCGGGGCTCACCCTGAATGTATACTTCACAGGTTCTTATGGTGGTAAAATCCTGAACTTCCAGCGTGTGAGAAACGAAGGAATGTCAAGTCTCAACAACAACCAGGCGGCTACAGTGGTGAACAGAGCTCGTGTAGAGTTCATCAATCCTGATGATCCTGATGCTGACATGACAAACCCTGATGACATCAGACTGGCCAATCCGGGAACAGATATCCCGAGATTTTCTCCTACAGACAACAACACCAACGACCGTATGTCTGACAGGTGGATCGAAGATGGATCTTACTTGCGTCTTCAGAACGTAAGCTTGTCTTACCAGCTGCCAAAAGGTATGTTGAACAAAGTGAAAGTAAGCTCAATGCGTGTGTATGTAAATGCTCAGAACCTTTACACATTCACCAACTACACAGGACTTGATCCTGAGATCGGTGCTTTCAACCAAAATGCACTGTTGCAGAATGTGGACATGGGAAGATACCCATCTCCAAGAGTGGTCACATTGGGAACCAGCATTACTTTCTAAGCTGAGATTTTAGAATCTAAAAGTATTCAAAAATGAAAAGAGCAATTAAATTTTATATAGCCACGGTACTCATATTCGCTATGAGCTCATGTGGTGAGCAATTTCTGGAAGTACTTCCGGAGGACAACCCTGTTCTGGATGGGTTTTATCAGAACAAGGAGCAAATCAGAACGGTGACAGCCACACTTTACGGACGGCCATGGTTCAATTTCAACGATAAGTTTTCATGGGCGGCTGGCGATGGCTTGTCTGGAGATATGTACCAGGATTATCAGGATGAAGGACAGTTTTTCTTCTTCACTTTTACTCCTGCCAATAGTATTGTCTCCAACTCATGGGCGAGTCTTTACTCTATCATAGCACGTACCAATGTGATTTTGGCAGATATGCCAAGGATTGCTGGCGGATACGGGGTGCCTGAAGCAGACATCAATGCAGGATTGGCAGAGGCCAGATTCTTCAGAGGAATGGCCTACTACTTCCTGGCTGAATATTGGGGTGATGTTCCGATCGTGGAAGATCCTGCTTCGATCATCGCAGGCGGTGACTATAAGCTGCCCAGAAACACCTATAAGAGTGTGCTTCAGTATACAGCCAACGATTTCGCTTATGCAGCAGAACACCTGCCCACATCAGATAGCCCTGGAAGAGTAACCTCTTGGAGTGCCAAAGGGATGTTGGCCAAAGTAAAACTCACTCAGGCGTCTGACCTTTCAGATCCTAACTCATCAGCCAACTTTGCAGAAGCAGCAGCACTAGCCAAGGATGTGATCCAAAATAGTGGCTATGCCCTGATGGCGAACTACGAAGACCTCTTCAAGCCAGAGAACGACAACAATTCTGAGTCATTGTTTGCCTTACAGTGGATTTCAGGCGCGTGGGGTACTGGTAACAGTCGTCAGGCGGTATTTGCCCGTAGCAGTATCATCACTGGCAACAGTGAGGCCTGGGGTGGTGGCAAATCCATGACGTATGACTATGTAAGAGCCATGGATGCCAATGATGGTAATTTGGATAGCGTGATTTTGGATAAAAGACAGCCATGGATATTTATGTCCGTTGGCGATTTCTATCCGGACATGAACACAGACGAAGGTGGCTACCTCTACGAAATTGTGAGTAGAGATGAGGATGGCAATCAGCTGGAGTACAAATCTCCTGTGTGCAATAACATCAAGAAGTATGTGGTAGGAAGCCAGGATGATATCGGAGCGAGTGTGATCAATCAGGCATCTCCACTAAACCAGTACATGCTGAGAATGGCAGACGTTTACCTGATTTTTGCAGAAGCTACTCTGGGAGCAGCTGGAAGCACCACCAATAGTGAAGCACTTGGCTATTTCAACGAGATCAGAGCTCGTGCTGGCTTGAATCCAAGGACTTCCATTTCTTTCATGGATATTCTCACAGAGAGAAGAATGGAGTTTGGAGCAGAAGGAATCAACTGGTTCGACGTGAAACGCTTCTACAGAAGATCACCCTCAGAGGCACTTGATTATCTGAACGATCAGGAGAGAGCATATAGGGTAGAGGCCATTGATGGCGCTACACAGGCTGACGAAAACAACCCCGCATTTTATGAGGTGGTGGAGCCAGACAGCCCTGTGGTCATCTCTGCTGCTGACATGGAGTTGCCAGTTCCTGAAAATGAAGTGGTGGCGAACCCTAGATTGTCAGAGGAGCCTGTAGAGTGGATTTTTGAATAATTCTTGTATTAAAGCGAATTGCAAAATGAAAATTTTAGATAAAAAAATATTCACATTCTTGATCCCGGTGATTTTGCTGGGGTTGATGACCGTGACTTCATGTGAAGACAGTGAAGGCGGAGAGCCGGTGATTCACTACGTGAGGGTGACCAATCCTGAAAGCTCAGATTCTCTTTTGGTAGGAGCTTTTCTTGGAGACCTGGTGGCCATTATGGGTGAAAACCTGGGCGGTACAAGAGAGGTGTGGTTCAATGACCTGGAAGCAGTCGTCATTCCTACCTACGTGACCAACAAAAGTATCCTTGTCAACCTGCCAAGCAGGGCGCCTTCTGAGGTGACCAATGACTTGAGGTTGGTTTTTTCTAATGGATCTACTTTGTCTCACAAGTTTGTGGTGGAAATTTCTGAGCCTAGGCCTGTGGCCATGGTGAGCGAGTATGCTTCCGTGGGAGCTACCACTGTGATCACTGGAGACTTCTTTTTTGAGCCAATGACCGTGACTTTCACAGGTGGAGCAGAAGCCGTAGTGGAGGTAGTAGATCAGAATACCCTGGAGGTGACCATACCTGAGGGAGCTGCACCGGGTCCGTTGACCATCCAAACAAACTTTGGGACTACAGAGACCAGTTTTCATTACAGAGATCAGCGAAACATCTTCCTGAACTACGACGATCTGAACGCAGATGGTAGCTGGAGACCAGGTTTGTATGTGACCGATGATCATAGCCTGGATGGTAACTACCTGAAGTTGAGCGGTACCTATAGCGCCGATGCCCCTCGTGAAGAGGGACCTTTGGGCGACAATCACTATGAATCCCAGTTTTGGGGTCAGGGAAATGGCCGTCCTGAGGGCAGTCTTATCCCTGGGGAGCCTGAAAACTATGCGCTGAAATTTGAAGCGAAGATCATCACCTGGGATGCGTCTTATCTGAATATCTGCTTTGCGCCCTGGAACAATGGGGGTAACAATGAGATCTGGAGCAACGACCTCAACCCAAGAGCGGTCTGGGGACCATGGGAATCTGCCGGTGGTGCTGTAGACTCTGGAGGTGAGTGGGTTACTGTGACCATTCCGATCACAGAATTCAAATACAACATGAATACCAACGACAGTGGTGATGTGGTGTACACAGAGTCTGCTAACAAGTTCAATATGGACAACACAGGCAGTTTGAGTTTCTGGATGCTTGGAGCACCTTCGGCGGACAACTCTCCCTTTGAAATCTATATCGACAATGTGCGGATAGTAGAGCTTTAGGATTCTTAAATAACTATTACAGATATGAAATTGATAAAATATATAAATAGTCTGAACATACTGTCGCTAGCGCTGGTATGCATCCTGGGCGCAAGTGGTTTGCTGATGTCCTGCGAAGAGGAGGATACCATGGGCAGTGAAGTGGTGCTACTGAGCTACGGACCGTCTGGAGTTAAGCATGGGGATACCATTAAATTCATTGGTCTGAATCTGGACAAAGTGTCGGCCATCGTGCTGCAGCCGGAGATAGAAATCACAGATTTCCTGACCAAATCTTCTACTTTGATTGAGATTACCGTTCCTAAGGCAGCGCAAGCTGGTTTGGTAACACTCAAAACCAAAGACGGGGATATTGAGACCAAATCACCTCTGAGCTTTGAGGTACCGGTGACGATTACTTCTATTACTGCTGAGGCACGTCCCGGATCCACCATTACGGTGACCGGTGATCTGCTAAACTGGGTAGAGAGCGTTACTTTCAAGGATGGCTTATTGGTAGAGGAGTTTGTGAGTCAGTCACTGACTGAGTTGGTGGTGGAAGTGCCCATGGAGGCTCAGACTGGCTTCCTGATCTTTAGTTCAGGAGGTACAGATCCATTGACTTTTGCTTCTGAAAATGAGTTGGTAGTGACCCTGCCCGCAGTGACTTCATTGAGTCCTACAGCAGTGAGACACACTGAGAACCTGACCATCAATGGTACGGATTTGGACCTGGTGACTTCTATCGGTTTTGGTGGAGATCTTACCGTCACCAAAGACAACTTCGTGAGTCAGGCGGCGAGTAAGATTGTAGTGGCAGTACCTGCCATGACTTTGAAAGGAACACTCACCTTGAATCAATTGTCACCAGTAAGTGTAGTGACCTCTCAGTCGCTGACCATCGTATTGCCTATAGGTACAGCAGCAGCTCCGGCTGTGGCAGTGCCAGGTGTAGACAATCTGACCATCACTGGTACCGATCTTGATTTGGTGGCTCAGCTGTCTCTGCCATCGGTAGACCCTATTGCTGCGGCTAATTTCGTGAGCCACAGCCCCACTGAAATCGTACTGAGTGTGCCGGAGGGGACCAAGTCTGGGGGTATTACCTATACCACCATTCATGGCTATTCGGCTAATCTGGGTGTGAATGTGGTAGTGCCTGGAGCTGGTCCGGCCCCATTGGGTCTTACCTTGTATGATGATGAGGTATTCTTCGGAGGAGGAGACTGGAGCTGGAATACTGATGTGTCTGACAATGCCAGTACTGAGCAATTCTATTCTGGAAGTAAATCCTGGAAGTATAGCACAGCCAGCGATGGTGGGGTGTCTGCCGGAGGTATGTCTGGTGTAGATGCCACAGGAATGAACGTATTTGCCTTCTCGATATACGGTGGTCCGGGTACAGATGGAGCTTCATTGGCGGCCATTCTTGGATCTGATGGAGCAGATGTATGGGGCAACTATAATTCTGTTACCATTTCCGAAGGTGAGTGGACTGAGTTTGAAATTGATTTGGCCAACTATCCGGATGTCAATCTGGCGAATGTCACCAGATGGATCTTCAAAGTAGAAGGCGTGACCGGTACTACCATTTATGTGGATCGTGTCGGCTTTGACCTGGGAGGCCCCAAACCTTTAGCTATAGATATGTTTGACGAGAGTGTCAACTTTGGTGGTGGAGACTGGAGCTGGAATACAGATGTTTCGGATAATGCCAATACTGAGCAAGCCTATGCTGGTAGTGTTTCCTGGAAGTTCTCTACAGCCAGTGATGGCGGAGTTTCTGCCGGAGGTATGACCGGTGTGGATGCTAGCGGTATGAGTGTGCTTTCGTTTGCCATTTATGGAGGCCCTGGTACCAACGGAGCATCAGTTGCTGCCATTTTGGGCTCGGACGGATCAGATGTTTGGGGTAACTATAACGCGGTGACTATCACGGAAGGCGCCTGGACGGAGTTCAATTTGGACCTATCTAACTATCCTGATGTGAACCTCGCCAATGTGACCAGATGGATTTTCAAAGTAGAAGGCGTGACCGGCACCACCATCTATGTGGATCGGGTAGGCTTCAATTAAATTAATTATGAGCTCACACCGGAGACAGCCTCCGGTGTGGCTCTTTCATTCCGGTATTACCGGCAAGATCTTGGTCAGTTTTTGACCTGTATTATTTCTTATCATTGGTATAGTGTGGCGCGATTCTGGGATGTCGCGTCACCTTGCTGATGATTCATAAAGGTCTGTTAAGCAGTGACGAAATGATCTCTGGCGTTGAATCAGAGACGAAATCAACCATGTCAATGGGAAATATTATCAGAAGAGCTCGTTTACTTTTATTGATGTCGGTTTTTGGATCGATCGTTGGCTGCATGGTCAAAAGTCAAAACATCGAGCAAGTCACTCCGGACATACGTATCAATCAGATTGGTTATTTGCAGCATGCCAAAAAACAAGCTGCAATCGTAGAACCAACCAGCAATAATTTCTCATTAATCAATTCCTCCAATGAACCTGTTTTTGAAGGGGTGCTATTGGAGACAAAATATTGGAATAAATCAGGCGAAAAAGTAGCCATCGCTGATTTTAGTGCTTTTAATGAGTCCGGGACCTACCGGATTCAATGTGGAGAAACGATCTCCCACTTTTTTGAGATTTCTCATACCCCTTATCTGGAGCTTGTCAGGAGCGCTTCTAAGTCTTACTACTACAACCGAGCCTCCACATCACTTGATCCCAGCCACTCGGGGATTTATCACCGCGGGTATGCGCATCCCGACACCCTGGTGTATGTACATGCCAGTGCGGCCAGTACCTCGCGGCCAGCGGGAACGGTCATCTCCACACCATATGGCTGGTACGATGCAGGTGACTACAATAAGTACGTGGTGAATTCCGGGATTGCCACTTATACGCTGATCTCTGCATATCAGCACAATTCGGGTCTTTTTGACTCTCTCACCTGGAATCTGCCCGAGAGCGACAACCAGGTACCAGATCTGCTGGATGAAATTATGTGGAATGTTCGCTGGATGGAGTCCATGCAGGATCCTGAAGACGGGGGGGTGTATCACAAGACCACCTCAGCCAGTTTCGAAAATTTTGTATCACCATCAGAGGCTACTGGTGAGCGCTATGTAGTAGCGAAAGGTACAGCCGCCACACTGGACTTTGCGGCCGTTTTGGCCAAGTCATCCGTATTGTTTCGTGCCACTCATCCGGCATATGCTGCCCAGCTACTGGAAAAAGCCGAAAAAGCCTGGCGGTGGGCTTCTGTAAATTCCAGAGTACCTTTTGAAAACCCCAATGTAGCGATGGCTGGTCATCCGGCCATTTCCACCGGAGGGTATGGCGATCTTGATTTTCGGGATGAGTTCTTTTGGGCGGCCACAGAGCTGTACCTGGCCACGGGCAGGGATATTTATATGGAGGGCATCACGATAGACGACTTTCAGATCTTCAGGGTACCGAGTTGGGCGTCTGTGGAGACACTTGGACTCATCTCACTGTCCTCGGCCAGAATGGGCGTCTCAGAAAAACTCAATAAACAATCCTCAGATCAGTTGATGGTCATAGCCGACAGACTGACCAACGTTTGGCGGACGGCTCCCTATAAAATTACACTCGATGAGTTTACCTGGGGGAGCAATTCTGAGATTCTCAATCAGGGGATGGTGCTGATTAATGCCTATCGGCTATTTGGAAACCGGGAATTTTATGAGGCCGCACTTTCGGGTCTGGACTATGTGCTGGGAAGAAATGCCACCGGGTATTGCTTTGTGACCGGAGAAGGTTCTTTGTCTCCGCAAAAGGTTCATCACCGTCCGTCGGCTTCAGATGGCGTGGAAGCCCCTGTACCGGGCATGCTGGTGGGTGGTCCCAATCCAAGGAACGTCAATGATGATTGCGGGCGACAGGCATACATGATGTCCCATCCGGCAAGATGCTATCTGGATGAAGAATGCAGCTACTCTACCAACGAGGTGGCCATCAATTGGAATGCACCGCTGGTCTATATGTCCAGCACTTTGCAGGCCACCTATCTTCATGATTTCAAGTTGTAGGGTTTTGTGATAGAAGTCCATCCGATCTTTTGAGGAATCAAATTTCTTGCTTTTCAGAAAAATGAGGTAAATTCATCACCAAGCTCCATTTTTTTAGAGCTCATGTGTGCCAAATAACTGCCTTTTTTGAAATGATAAAATGCCTGATACTTACCGGGGGAGAAAGCTCCCGGATGGGTGAAGAGAAATACCTGCTGGAAGACAATGGTGCTCCACAATATCAACACCTGTATGAGATGTTAACTGCGCAGGGACTCCCCGTTTATATTTCCTGTAATGAGCGACAAGCTGAAGTGATCCCGGATACCTACAACAAACTGGTAGATGCATATGATCAGATTGGACCCATCGGTGGACTGGCCACGGCCATTGCTGAGGACGCTAAGTCCAGCTGGCTGGTGGTGGCATGTGACCTCATGGGATTAACACCTGAAGCCGTCACCGGGTTGATCTCAGCCAATGCTCCGGAATATGATATCATCACCTATCAGCATCCTGAGAGCAGATTTTATGAGACCACCCTCACCATTTACAATCCCGGAGCCTTTATTGTGCTGAAGCGTGCCATCCGCAAGGAAGTGTACAGTTTGCAGGATATTTTGAAAAAATGTGCCACCAAAGCCATTGAAGGGAGTGCCGGGTTTCTGGTGAATGTGAACACCCGTGAAGACCGGGATACTAGCCGAGGCTCATTTTTGTAAAACCTTCTTTGTTGCCGCCGCACGTAGGACAGATGTAGTCTGCTCCCACAGCTGCGAAGGATGTGCCGGGTTTGATCCCAGCTTCGGGATCTCCAAACTCACTGTCATAGACCGTCTGGCAGTGTACACATTGATAGAGCTCCTTCTGGATGTTGTCTATGATGGACTTTACTTTGGGGGAGACTGCCTTCTCCTCATCCAGGTTTTCATAATACACCAGACTCAGCTCCAAAATGAGGGATGCCAGTACTGACTTATGTACATCTCTGGCATAGTAATGATAGTCCGTGAGGTTGGGATTGAAGTTTTTGCTAAAGAGAATATTGTAACTCTCCGATACACCGCTTTCGGATTTTTCTATCACCACCGAGGTAAACAGAATGATATCGGGTGAGGTCTTGATGGTAAAGGTGAGACCATACGTGCTGATGTCTTGTTTGTCCAGCTCGCGGATCAGATAAAATTTCAGGTCCAAAGCCTCCTGATCCAATGCAGGCAGGTGCCAGTTGAGCTCCAGGGAACTGTGGCGCAGATTCATCCCAAATTTGCCCATGAGCTTTTCCCACCCGATGCGATCCTTTTCAAAAATCCCTTTAATCACAAAAGATTTCCAGGGTGTGAGGGTCACTTTACCAACTTCCGTTTCGATGCACCGCTCCATGATGGCTTTGAGGGTAGAGATGCGGTACTTGTTGTCCCGCCAGTACAGTCCCAGCCAGTATTTTCCATCGGCCAGCCGGTTGATGCCCTCGTAATAGGGGAAATGAGGCTCCGGGAGCACCAGGTTTTCGGTGACAGGCTGAGTGTTCATCTGCACGTTTTCTGTCAGAAAGGTGAATATTTCCTGATAGGTATCTGCTCGCTCATGCAGGTGCTCAGTTTCAATGGCCTGTGCCACTTTTACCAGATCCTCGGTATAGACCAGCAGGGGCATTTGCCAGGGAGTATCCTGGATGCGTTTGAGGCGCAGGTATACATACCAGTAATTCTCAAGATTGGAAGCAATGAAGTTGACCTGCCCGGTGAAGAGTGGCACCAGACTTTGCGAGGGGTCTACCACATTTACCCTGAGGCGAGTGCGGTAGTTGAACCCGTTGAGGATGTAGTGATAAATATGAGAAGCCAGCCATTGCTTTCCCGGCAGGATATCCTGTGATACATAAGAACTCAGGATGTTTTGGTATTCAAAAGTATTGATTTCATACTCCGTATGGATGGACTGAAAGGTTTCATCCAAAATGGCCTTACTCTTCTCTTTGGCAGCAAAGAGAATGTCTTGTCTGGATCCAAAGTGAAGGTGGGAGGCACCTAGTTTTTCGGCTACCAGCAGGGTTTTAAGGAAATCTCCCGGCGAGATGATCCCACCCTTTACAAATATTCTCACTAAGTCTTTTACCTGCATATCTGAAATGCTAATTACCAGAAAAGATGGAACAAAGATACATTTATGTGACCGCCTCCAAAGACCGATCGATTAATCGTTTGACTTCTGATTTGCAGCTTCCGCACCCAAGGCCCGCTCCGGATGCCTGGCAGAGTTTGTTGAGGGTGTCATTCCCCAAAGCAATGGATTCCAGAAGGTTTCCTTCTCCCACGTTGTTGCAGGAGCAAACCAGCTTTCCTTTCACCGGCTCTGGGGTGCCACCAGATCGCAGGAGTTGCAGGCGCTTGTCGGAGAGCTCTGTACCACTCTCGATGAGTTCTTTGTACTCAGCAAATTCGGCCTTATCGCCCATCAGGATAGTACCCACCAGCTTGTCGTTGTGAATGATGCACTTTTTGTAATAGAGTGCTTCCCGATCCAGAAAGGTGATCTCACTGTAGTTTTTCCCATTGACGGGGATCTCGGGTGTGCCCACGGAGCAGAGATCCAGACTGGGGAACTTCAGGATGTTCATTGGGGTGGTGCCCGAGTAATGGTGAGACGGGTCGCCAGCCAGGTAACGGGCACAAATATCCGCCTGCTGCTCCGCTGCGGCTGTGATGCCGTTCATCCTTTGGTTGTGCTCAGCAATTTCTCCCAGCGCAAAGATGTCAGGATCACTGGACTGGAGGTAGTCATTGACCTTCACCCCACGCCCGCACTTCAGTCCTGCATCGATGGCCAGCTGGGTATTAGGCCTGGTGCCTATGGCATACACCACGGCATTCATGAGGAGGCTATTGCCACTTTTGAGGGTGACTTGCAGGAGCTTGTCTTCATTCTCGGTGATGTCCACCACCTCATCGTTGGTGAAGATGCGCACCCCCAGGTCCTGCACATATTCACGCAGCATGGCACTGGCCATAGGGTCCAGCTGGCGTTCCATGAGTCTGGAGCCCAGCTGTACGATGGTTCCGCTCACCTGCATTTCTGTAAAGGCAGCTGCCAGTTCCAGCCCGAGGAGGCCCCCGCCAATCACCAGTACATTGCTGCCGGGGCAGAGTTGTTTTTTGAGGTCATCGGCATTTTCACGGTCGCGCATGGTAAAGACACCGGGTAGGTGCATAGGTGCATTGGGCGGAATAAATGCCCGGCTACCGGTGGCCATGATGAGGAGGTCATAGCTGTGCGTGTCGCCTCTGTCATCCACCAGGGTCTTGTCCTCTCTGTTGATCCGGATGATGGGGTTGGCCGGATGCAGGTGAAGGTTGAGTGCTTCCAGTTCGGCCTCCGTGTACTTCACCAGGTCTTCCCATTTTTTGGTCTCGTTCACATAGTCGGGGAGGAGTACCCGGTTGTAAAATGGCCATTTCTCTTTGGAGAACACGTGGATCTCGTCTTCCTGATTGAAGTCCCTGTAGGTATTGACAAAGCGATAGGCCGCTGCTCCGGCGCCTATGACCACTATTTTCCTTCGGGGAATCAGATGGCGCAATACCTCCACGGCGGAAAACTTGAATCCGGGCTGTTTTGATTTGGGGTCTACTGCCTCACTGGTGAGGTTGTTGGCTCGGGACAGGTCGATGTTCAGTTTCTTCCCCCAGTGCATGGGCAGGAAAACCACCCCTTTCTTGATGCTGGCAGTGACTTTGGCCGCCACCTGTACATCGCCCCGGTCGTTGTAGATCCGCACCGGATCTCCATCCCTGATGTCCCTGAAGTCTGCATCGTCAGGGTGTATTTCCAAAAAGGGTCGATCGATGTGCTTTTTAAGTTTGGCTACTTTGCCAGTCTTGGTCATGGTGTGCCACTGATCTCTGATCCTGCCCGTGGTGAGAATGAGCGGATAGTCTTCTGAGGGTTCTTCGTGGGCCGTTTGTGCTCCCGTCCCCAGGATGTTAGCCCTTTGGTCTTGTGTGAGAAACTTCCCGTTTTCGAAGAGTCGGGGGGTACCGGGATGGTCACTTGAAGGTACCGGCCATTGGATCGATCCCGCACGCTTCAGCTTGTGATAGGAAAGCCCAGAAACATCAATACTGGTGCCTTTGGTGAGGCGGGTATACTCTTCATAGACCTCAGCCGGATTGTTGAAATCAAATCCGTGAAAGCCCATTGCTTTCGCAAAGCGAATAAGAATTTCACTGTCAGGAAGCGCCATTCCTGGTGCGTCCACCACTTTAGCCAAATGAGAGATGCGTCGCTCGGAGTTGGTCATGGTGCCTTCCTTCTCCAGCCAGCTCGCCGCAGGTAGCAGCAGGTCGGCATATTGGGTGGTGTCACTTTTTCTGGAAATGTCCTGAACGATCACAAACTTGGCGGCTTTGAGGGCCTCATCTACCAGTCGGGCATTGGGCATACTCACCGATGGGTTGGTGCAGATGATCCAGATGGCTTTCATCTTGCCAGACTTCAGTGATTCGAACATCTCTGTGGCCGTGAGCCCCGGCTTTTCCTGAATGGCATCTACTCCCCAGAAGTCGGCTACTTCCTTGCGGTGCGTGGGGTTGGCGAGGTTGCGATGAGCTGCCAGAAGGTTGGAGAGTCCGCCCACTTCTCTTCCGCCCATGGCGTTGGGTTGTCCGGTGAGTGAAAACGGTCCGCAGCCTGGTTTTCCTATTTTTCCGGTGATGAGGCTAAGGTTGATAAGCGCCAGGTTTTGGTTGACCCCTGCAGTACTTTGGTTGAGCCCCATGGCCCACATGGTGATGAATCCCTTGGATTGGCCAATGATCCTGGCCGCTTCAATGATGGAGTCGATGGGCACCCGACAGATGGCTGCATACTCCTGTAGTGACCTGGATTTGATCTCATGTGCATACGCTTCGAACCCATTGGTGTGCTTTCGGATAAATTCCTCGTCCACCATGTTTTGCTCTATGAGGTACTTGCCGATGGCATGAAAGAGGAACATGTCTGTGCCCGGCTGGACCTGCAAATGCAGGTCCGCCAAGCCACAGGAATCGGTCACCCGAGGATCTACTACAATAATTTTGACATCCGGATTGTCGGCTTTGTGTTTTTCTATCCTTCTAAAAAGGATGGGATGACACCACGCCGGGTTTGCTCCGGCTATGAAGATACAATCGGATAGTTCTATGTCTTCGTAGGAGATGGGTACCGTATCGTCTCCCAAAGTTTCTTTGTATCCTACCACAGCAGAGCTCATGCAAAGGCGGCTGTTGGTGTCTATGTTATTCGTACCCAGAAAGCCCTTCACCAGCTTATTGGCCAGGTAGTACTCTTCCGTAAGGCACTGGCCGGAAACATAAAACCCGACACTATCGGGTCCATGTTCTTTGATAAAAGTCTTGAAAACGGCAGCAGCACGACCGATGGCGGTATCCCAACTCACTTCGGCCATGGGGTGGCGTCTGCTCCAGCGCATTTCCGGCTTCAGCAGCCGGTCACTCTGATCCATCACCGTGTAGTGAAGGTTCATTCCCTTGGAGCAAAGCATGCCTTTGTTCACAGGATGAGATTCATCCCCTTTTACCTTCAGGCGACCTTTCTTGTCCTTGGAGACCACAATGCCACACCCCACTCCACAGTAGGAGCATACGGTCTTATGTGATTCTTCCCATTTTTGTGACATGTGGATATTCTTTAGGTGATTAAATGGCTTCTGCTAATTCCGGCTGAAGGTGTTTTCCTACGGTGACTTCTTTGTTGGCTGCCGGAGTGGCTACCTCAGCCTTTTTGGTAAACCGAACCAGGAAAGACGAAAACGAAACCCCCAGGACGATAAAACCGAGTACGTAGAAGGAGTCTGTCCACTCCAGGCCTGTGAGTTGTTTTTTGAACAAAAGCATACCGGCCACAGCCCCCGCGTTGCCTCCGGCGCCTACGATGCCCGAGACCATTCCCAGCGCCTTCTTATTGATAAAGGGCACTACACTGTAGGTGGCACCTTCACTCATTTGTACAAAGAGGCTGAAGAAAATGAGCGACATGATGATGAGGGGGATGGTATCCATTCTGGAAAAAAGGATCAGGGCAAGACCTTCCATAAAGAGCGCTACGAACAGCCATTTCACCCGGCCATTGAGCCCGCCGATTTTGCCAAAGCGGTCCCCAAAATAGCCACCCAGTGATCGGGCGAAGAGATTCATCAGGCCAAATAGGCCTGCGATCAAACCGGCCGTTTTAATGTCCATGTCGAAGTAGTCCGTGAAATACAGCGCCGCTTTGGAGTTGACGATGAGCTCTACCCCGAAACAGGCCCCGTAGATAAGGAAAAGTACCCACACCCTGTGGTCTTTCAATACCGTACCGATCGAGTCCTTTGCTTCGCTTTTCTTTTTGTTGATGTTGGGCAGGTCTTTGTAGTTGCCCTCCGGAGTGTCCTGTGTGAAACGGTAATAAACGAGCCCCATGACGAAAAGGAGCACTCCCGGGCCGATCATGGCATACCTCCAGGCCAGGTGCTCTGCTCCTACGTAAGCCAGTACCCCTGCGAATACCACGGGCATGACCTGCTGGGTCACTCCACCGCCCAGGTTTCCCCAGCCTGCGGTGGTGGCATTGGCGGTGCCTACCACATTGGGGGCAAACATCACCGAAGTGTGAAACTGTGTGATGACAAACGCAGCGCCAATGGCTCCGATAAACATCCGCGCGATGAGGAACTGCTCATAATTTTGGGCCATTCCGATCATCATGACCGGAATGGAACCCAGGATCAGTAACCATGTATAAGTGATTCTAGGGCCTATACGGTCACATAACCAACCTATGATCAGCCGCATGAAGACCGTGGATGCCACGGCAATCATGTTAGTGTTGACGATTTGATCGGTGGTAATGCCCAGGTCATCGCGGACGATGGAGAGCATAGGTGCGATACCAAACCACCCGAAGAAACAGAGGAAAAACGCCAGCCAGGTCAGGTGAAATACCCGCATGTTGATGGTGCTGAGGTTAAATAGTTCTATTCTTTTGGCTTTTCCCGATTGAGTTGTTTCCATGCTAAAATAATTACGTAGTTCAGATGTTTTTCAAAACTACGTAATTACCTAGAATAATTAAGTAATAATACGTAAATATTTTACGTAATCTATTTGATCAAAGCAAGGAGGTTGGGAATAGGGGAGTCCTGATAGGTTGTGGAAAACCTGTCAGGACTCATCATCGTGCGTCTTTATTACTCTCAATGATTCAAAAAATTCAGTAAATACGCCCGATAGTCATAGTACTCCGGGTGCTCCAGTACGGCCTTGCGGTTTCTGGGTCGCTCAAAGGGGATGGTGAGTTCATCACCTATTTTGGCATAGGGGCCACTGGTCATCATGATCACCCGATCTGCCAGGAAGATGGACTCGTCCACATCGTGGGTGATGGCCACGGCCGTGATCTTTTCTTTTTGCCAGATTTCCAACAGCACATCCTGCAGCTCTCCACGGGTGAGGGAGTCCAGCATCCCAAAGGGCTCGTCGAGGAGGAGGACCTTGGGTTTCAGGGCAAAGGCGCGTGCGATGCCCACCCGCTGCTGCATGCCCTGAGAAAGGTCGGTAGCACGTTTGTGGAAGTCATTGCCCAGGCCCACCTTGTCCAGGTAGTACTTGCAGATTTCCTCCTTTTCGGCTCTGGAGGCTCCGGGAAAGACCTGTTTCACCCCAATCATGACGTTTTGCATGGCCGTGAGCCAGGGCAGTAGGCTGGGCGACTGGAACACTACGGCCCGGTCTGGCCCGGCATCACGCACCTGGTCATGGTCTACATAGATTTTGCCACCGCTGATGTCGTTGAGCCCGGCGATCATGGTGAGCAGCGTGGACTTACCACAGCCGGAGTGCCCGATGATGGAGACAAACTCCTCTTGCCTGATGGAGAGCTGAAGGTCGTCCAGTACCACATAGTCGCCCTTGGGTGTGGGATATACTTTCCGAAGGTCTTCACAGACCAGCATATTGGGCTTTTCGGCGGTCTCCGGGACCAGTTCGATGGTGTCTTTAAGTTGTGCTTGCATGGCTGTGGTTTTAGAAATATTTGACGGTTTCTTTTTTCTTTTTCTTCTTGAAGATGATCCTTCCGGGCATGGTGGGCTGGAGGTCGGGCAGGATGTACTTCTGATCACTGACCTGCCTTCTGGTGGCACCAACTTCGATGAGGTATTCGAGGATCTCGTTTCTTAGTTTTTTGTATTCGGGATCCTTGTTGATCTCTGTGACGTCTCGCGGCCTGTCAAAAGGCACATTAAACTCAGGTCCCAGCGTTGCCTTTGGCCCGGGAGTGAGCGGGATGATCCGGTCTGCCATGAGTATCCCTTCGTCCACATCATTGGTGATGAGGATGGCGGTTTTTTTGTCCTGGCTCCATATTTTGATGATCTCTTCCTGAAGCGAGCCACGCGTCAGTGCGTCCAGTGCGCTGAGTGGTTCATCCATCAGCAGAATCTCCGGGTTCATGGCCAGTGCCCGCGCCACAGATACCCGCTGGCGCATGCCGCCGGAGAGCTCAGAGGGCTTTTTGTCCCGCGCCGGAGTGAGGTTCACCATATCGATGTATTGGTCGGTATGGGCAGCCCTTTCCTTTTTGGAGAGGTGGGTGAATACCTCATCCACAGCCAGTTTCACATTGCTATAGACCGATAGCCAGGGCAGGAGGGAGTAATTTTGAAAAATCACGCCCCGGTCGGGCCCCGGTCCGGTGATGCGCTGGTCGTGAAGGAGCACTTCCCCCTTGTCGGGAAAAAGCAGTCCGTTGATCAGGTTGATCAGGGTGGTTTTTCCACTTCCTGAAAACCCCACAATGGCCACAAACTCGCCCTCATGAACCGAAAGGTTGATGTCTGAGAGGACATCTATCTGTGAAGGCCCGCTGCCAAATGATTTAGATACATTTTTTAATTCCAGTAGTGCCATGATTATACGATGCCTTTGTTGAAACTCATAAGATTTTGTACGCTGAGCATGATCCTGTCAAGCAGAAAACCGATCAGCCCAATGATGAACATAGCCACGATGATTTTGGCGTTGGAGTCATTGGCGCCATTCTGAAACTCCTCCCAGACGAAAGACCCGAGCCCCGGACTCTGTGCCAGCAGCTCTATGGCGATGAGGACCATCCAGGCCACTGATACGGTGATGCGCAACCCCGTGAAAATCAAGGGAAGTGAGGCAGGCAGGATGATTTTGAAGATGTTTTGAGCGATGTTGAGCTTGAGTACCCGGGCTACGTTGATATAGTCCTTGTCTACAGTGGCCACCCCCATACTGGTATTGACCAGGGTGGCCCACATGGCGCAGAGGCCCACGCTGATAAAAGAGATGATAAAGGACTTATCCATGCTGGGGTCTGTAATGACCGTTTTTACAATCATAAAAACCAACAACAGCCACACGACCGGAGACACGGGCTTGAAAATCTGGATCAGCCAGTTGAACGATGTCCGCAGGGAGTTGCTCAGGCCCATGATGATGCCGATGGGCACGGCCACCAGCATGGCCAGCAGGCATCCGGCAGCCACCGTTTTCAGGCTGGTACCCACCTGGTCCAGAAAGGAGGGTCGTCCGGTATAGGTGATGGGTGCGAGGCCCTGTGCTTCCCGCTGGGCATTGGTGGCGGATACACGGGCTTTGAAGTCTGATTTTTTCTGGGCTATGGCCAAATGATCCTGCCAAAGCGCCAGGTAGGCCTGATAGACCTTGGTGGGAGAAGGGAGGGTGTTGGGCTGGCAGGACACATCTCCTGAGGTAATGCATTCCTTCATGGCCGTCGCTGCAGCTTCACCTTGCTCTTCGCGGGCTTTTTCTATGCGGACTGCCGCCTCACTGTTGTAGAGTGCCGTGGCACCTATGTGCCAGAGGCCGATGAAAAGGATGATCGAAAACAGGGGCAGCAAGGCTTTTTTGGCAAAGAGCTTTCCATTTCTAGCGGGCTCTTCACCACTGAAGAGGCGAATGAGCGGCTCCAGAAATCCGAGTCCTAGGAATCGGACGGTTTTGATTGATTTATTTTTCATTGCGTTGGTGTATGAGTGAAAAATGAGCGCTGGTGGTGAGGGCCGGACGAGCCGAGCCCTCAAGACACCAACGTCTATGTTTTTATACTTTGAGTACACTCAGAGGAGTGGTGAGCGTTTGGTTACAGGCTTTGGTCCTTGTTGCCAATGCCGAAGCTATTGATGTAGCCAATCGGGTCTTTGCCGTTGTAAGTAGTGCCATCGATGAAATCACTGGTGGCGGGCTTGTACCCGTCTGTCTCAGGAATGTCCGTTGCGGGGATCTTGCCCTCTTCAGCGAGAATCTTGGCGGCTTTCGACCAAATATCCGGGCGGTAAATGTCCTTGATGGTGCTGTGGTACCAGTCTGCGGGCTTGCTTTCCGGTATCTGCCCCCATCTTCGCATTTGAGTGAGGAACCAGATGCCGTCTGAGTAGAACGGATACGTGGCGTTGTACCGGTAGAATACGTTGAAATCCGGCATGCTGCGTTTGTCACCTTTTTCATACTCAAAGGTGCCCGTCATGGAGTTGGCGATCACCACTGAGTCTGCACCCACATAGGCTGGCATGGAAAGGATGCCAACGGCCTGAGGCCTGTTGCCGGGTGTGTCGAGCCATTTGGCTGCCCTGATGAGGGCTTTGGTGACGGCCACTGCGGTGTTTGGATTCTCCTCTACAAACTTTTTGGTCATCACAAATACCTTCTCGGGGTTGTTTTTCCAGATGTCGTAGTTGGTCACCACGGGTACCCCAATGCCCTTGAATACAGCCTGCTGGTTCCAGGGTTCACCTACACAGTATCCGTAGATGGTGCCAGCCTCCAGTGTAGCGGGCATTTGTGGGGGTGGTGTCACCGATAGCAACACATCTGCGTCTACCTGCCCCTGGATGTTGTCTGCCGTATACAGTCCCGGGTGGATGCCCGCGGCAGCCAGCCAGTACCTGATCTCATAGTTGTGCGTAGATACCGGGAACACCATGCCCATTTTGAAAGGACGACCGGCGGTTTTGTATTCTTTCACCACCGGGGCCAGCGCATCAGCTTTGATGGGATGGATCGGCTTTCCGGATTCATCCAATGGTACATTGGGCTTCATTTTCGACCACACTTCATTGGAAACGGTGATCCCGTTGCCGTTGAGGTCCATGGAAAATGGGGTGACCAGCTCAGCCTGACGGCCAAACCCGGCACCAGCAGCTATGGGCTGACCTGCCAGCATATGAGAGCCATCCAGCTGACCGTCTATGACCCGGTCCAGCACGTTTTTCCAGTTGGATTGTGCCTCGATGGTGACAAACAAGCCTTCATCTTCGAAATAGCCCAATTCCTTGGCGATGGCCAGAGGAGCCATGTCTGTCAGTTTAATAAAACCGAAGGTGAGCTGTGGCTTCTCGATGAGCAGGGCGGAAGCTCCTGATTCCGTTGCTGAAACTACATCAGCACTTTGATTTTTCGCGTCGCTACCCGAGCAGGATGCCATGATAGCAGCTGCCAGGAGTAGGAGTATATGATTGGTTAATTTTTTCATAAGTCTGATTATTTAGATGTGAAGAATGTAGGCTTAAAAGTGATCATGGTCCAGGCCCAGCATTGCAGTGCGCTTTTGTCACCCCCTCTGAGTGCCTCCATGGTGTCGGATGCAAACATTTGAGAGTAGCCGAGATTCCAGACCACTCCGCCTTTGAGTTTTTTGATGAACACCAGATCCACCTCGGTGCCCATGGTTTTAGAGAGCTCCTGACCTTCGGTATCCAGTTGGGTAGACCCGGTCATGAATTGATGGATGTTGGTTTTGAGTGCCCCACCAGCCACATTGAAGCTGGTCTTCAGATACAGGTCAGTGACTCCCACGGAGCCATTGGCTGGCCCCACAAAGAAGTAGTCCATGTAGCCATTGTGTGCGTGGTTGGTTCCAAAGTCGGGGCTGAAAGCGGTAATGTCTGAAGACGTGTCGTCATCGTCTTTGCCTGAGATATACTCCACGCCGAAGGTCAGGGGAGTGACCGGGGTAGTGAAGGTAGCGTTGATGCCAGCCAGCAAGGCGTTCACTTTATTTTTACCCAGTTCGCCGGTCTGATAGTAGAAATCTCCTGCCAGGCTGATGCCAGCGAGCTTTTTAGAGGCTACCACGCCCCAGGTTTGCTTGAAGGATACCGTGGTGTCCGGGTTTTGATAGCCGGCATTGAAAGCCAGCAGTGAGAGCGACCCATTTTCAAATCCCTTGTTGAAGTAGCCGTATTGAAAGGTCTTGTAACTGCCCCCTACACTATAGTATCCTGCGCCTGGGGCCTGAAGAAAGGCCTGCTCCGGCACGTCATCATCCTGATTGTAGGCCAGCCCGAAATGTAGCTTGGTCTTGTTTTGCTCATACATCAGCAGGAGTGCATCGTGTCTGCGGCCCTGCTGGGCCCATTCCAGTCCTCCCAGAAACCTTTGGTTGTCGTAGGAGATAATCTGGCGACCTACTTTGACAGAAAGGCTTGGGGTAAAATAGTATTGTCCCCAGGCTTCACTGAGAAAGGTTTTGCCATATTCTTCTTTGAAAATCTGAGTGGTTTCTCCCCAAATGCGGATGTCCTGAAAAGAAACTCTGAACTTGAAAGCTGAATCCGCATAGTCTAGATAGAGGCGTGAGCGCTGCTCGGTGAAAAAGGAAGCGTCTTTTGAGTCTTCGGTGAGGGTCTTAAATCCATTTCTGAATTCGGTACGTGGACGAACCTCCGCTGAGATGGTCATTTGCGCTGTGGCCTCTACGCATGTAAGGGCAACAATTAGCGCGATTAGGTAGATGGTTTTTTTCATGGTCTCGATTTGTTTGGCTTTTAATTGCTACGTAGTTTAACTAAGTATTATTACGTATTTATTGCAAACCTAGACCCTGGTGAAATAATAATTGGTGTTGAGTAGACAGGTTAAATCATTCTTTTATCCCATAAAAAAACCTGCCGTTTGGCAGGTTATTCTCTTTAAGTGACAGGATATGTGGTCATTAGCTGTCGATAAAATAATTATGCTCCGAGATTTCTTTTCTAAGTAGTTCTACGTCTTTTATGCAAATTCCTTTGCCTGGAGTTTCGATCAACCCGTCTTTGCGCAGGCCGGAGAGCGTCCTGATGACCTGCTCTTCGGTGGTCCCTGCAAAGTCAGAGATTTCCTTTCGTGACAGTTGCACGTTGATGATGCCTTTTGTGCGCCCAAACTTGCGTTCTACGTACAGGAGAGCATCAATTACCTTCTCCCTTACAGTCATCTGGGCAAACTTTTTCACCTTGGCTTCACTGCGGTTGAGTTCCTCGGCATAGAAGGTCATCAGGTCATAGGTGAGGGTGGGTACTTCCATGAGCATGCCCTTCATGGTTTCTGTTGAGAAGTTGCATAAAGTTGTTTTTTGAAGAGCTACGGCACTTATCTGATAAAACTGCCCGGCTCCAAACCCCCGATGACCAATGGTTTCTCCGTTTCCGGTAAACCGCACAATCTGCTCTTTTCCATTCAATCCGGTTTTAGCCACTTTTACCTTGCCTTCCCGGATGAAGTAGAGTCCGTGTACTGGAGCCCCTTCAATGATAAAATTCTGCCCCTTCTTGCATACCAGGGTCGATTTTTTCTCCATGTAGCCGTGCATCTTGTCGAAGTGAGCGTTCTTTTTGATGATGCATTGTGCGTTGGTACAGCTTAAGCAATCCATAACGAGGAGTCTTTAGTGTGTAAGTAATATTACGTAAAAATACGTAGAAATATTGAGATGATCTACATTATTCTCCCATATTACGTATAATTGCAATGTGGACTATGGCCTGCTATTCATATTGTTATTGGTGTCTGCCCTTTATGCATCCGTAGGGCACGGAGGTGCCAGTGGCTACCTGGCCATCATGGCCTTGTATGGTTTCTCGCCAGAAGTGATGAAGCCCACGGCTTTGGTGCTCAACCTCTTCGTGGCGGGTGTGTCATTCATCCACTTTTATCGGAATGGCTACTTCAAACCGGGACTATTTGGCTGGTTTGTGATTACTTCCATTCCGGCAGCTTTTATAGGCGGCATGATCGATCTGGATCCATATATCTACAGGAAAGTTCTGGGGGTGCTCCTGATATTCGCCGTACTCAGAATGCTGGGGGTTTTTGGTAAGATGCAAAAAGAGGCTCAAAGCCCATCCAGGGTGTTGGCCATGTTGGTGGGTCTCTGCATTGGTTTCTTCTCGGGTATCATAGGTATAGGGGGCGGTATTTTGCTGAGTCCGGTGATCCTGCTCCTCGGCTGGGCCGACGTGAAACAAACAGCGGCCATTTCGGCTCTTTTCATTTGGATCAACTCATTGGCCGGGCTGGCAGGTGATTACAGCAATGGGCTCCAGATCTCTGCACAGATTTTACCGTTAATTGTTGTGACAATTTGCGGCGGATTTTTGGGAAGTTACCTCGGTAGCTTTAGGTTTAATGAAGTGCGTCTGCGACAGGCGCTTTCGTTTGTGCTGGCACTGGCGTGCCTGAAATTAATATGGATGTGATGGAGATGAACCTCAAATATTTTGGCATTCTTTCGGAAATCACGGGCAAGCCTGATGAATCGCTGGAATCCCCGGCGGAGACGGTTGGTGAGTTACTGGAGGAACTGAATGAAAAATACCCGGCGATGAAACTGGTCTCATGCCAGGTTTCTGTGAATCAGAAGCTCGCGGAGAGGGTATCGGTTCTGCGCAAGGGAGATGAAATAGCCATTTTACCACCATTTTCTGGCGGATGAACGAACATTACGAACGATACCAGCGACACTTTACACTCACCGAAGTAGGCGAGGAGGGACAGGAGCGTCTCACCCGATCGAAGGTGCTGGTGATTGGTGCCGGAGGGCTTGGTTGCCCCGTTTTACAATACCTTGCAGGCGCGGGTGTTGGACATATAGGCATCGTGGATGGAGATCAGGTTTCCCTGAGTAACCTCCACCGACAAACCTTATATACATCAGAAGATGTGGGCAGCGACAAGAGCACTGTGGCCGGCGATCAGCTGGCTAAGCTCAATCCGATGGTGAAAATCAGCTCTTATGCGGAGTTCCTCAATTTAGAGCTGGCCTTGAAGCTGTTTCCTGATTTTGATTTGATTATTGACGGTACGGATAATTTTGATAGCCGGTACCTCATCAATGATGCAGCGGTGATCATGGGCCGACCATTCGTTTCTGGGTCGGTATTCAGGCATGAGGGTCAGGTCTCTGTATTCAATTATCAGGAAGGCCCCACTTACAGGTGTCTTTTCCCGCAGCAGGATCGTCCCGGCTTTGGTTGTGCTGAAACGGGTGTTTTGGGTCCTGTCACCGGAGTAATTGGCTCCATCATGGCCATGGAGGCGATCAAAGTGTTACTGGATATTCCAGGTGTGCTGTCAGGTCAGCTGTTGATTTTGAATACGTTGCAATGGGCATCCTCGCAGCTTTCATTTTCCCGAAAGGAAGAACAAGTGGCTTTGGCCAAAACTCGTGTTTCTCACCTACAATCATTTACACATGTCAAATAAGCCTCCAAAAGAACTGCTCGTAGACGGGCCCATACCTCCTGAAAAATTGGCCACCTCTGTGGCTAATCACCAGAGCAAGACCAGCATCGGAGCACATTCGATCTTTCTGGGGCAGGTTCGTGCCGATGAGGTAGACGGTCAACGGGTGGCGGCTATTGAGTTCACGGCATACGATGATATGGCCAATGCTGTTTATACCGAAATCAGAGAGGAAGCTTTCGCTAAATATGAGCTCACCTGCGCGCATGTTTATCACAGTACCGGCCTCATTGCGGTGGGAGAGTTATGCTTTTATGTGTTTACTTCTTCTCCCCGCAGAAAAGCGGCCATGGAGGCCTGTGAATATTTTGTAGAGCAGATCAAGGCCCGGGTGCCATTGTTTGGGAAGGAGATTTTTGAGGATCAGGGGCATCAGTGGAAGACGAATACAGGCGGATAAACCCTGTTGGATTCAAAAAATACATATGGTAGATATTACACATAAATCAAATACACTCAGAATCGCCACGGCACAGGCCATCGTGAAGGTGAGCTCGGAGGAGACCATTCGGATGATCCACGAAGGGGCCATCCCCAAAGGGGATGTATTTGAAATGTCCAGGGCGGCCGGGCTGCTCGGAGTGAAGAAAACACCCGATCTCTTGCCCGATTGTCACCCGTTGCCCATAGAGTTTACAGGCATAACCTATGAAATTTCCGGATTGGAGATCAAAATACTGATGACGGTCAAGACCATTTACAAAACGGGCGTGGAGGTGGAAGCCATGCATGGTGCGAGTATAGTGGCGCTGAATATGTATGACATGCTCAAGCCGGTAGACAAAGGGGTGGAGATCCATCACATCAAGCTCATATCCAAAAAAGGTGGAAAGTCCTCCAATCCACCACAAACCAAAGGGATCACCGCCCAGGTGGTGGTTTGCTCAGATTCCATTTCCGCTGGTGAAAAGGAAGATCGGGCGGGAAAAGCCATTTGCGAGAGACTAGAAGGTTTTGGTCTGACGGACATCACCTACCGCGTGATCCCCGATGAGCCAGATCAAATCAGGGGGATAATAGAAGGTAATGAAGCTGCCTTGCTCATATTCACCGGGGGTACAGGGGCAGGTCCCAGAGATCATACACCCTATACCATCGCTCCGCTTTTGGAAACTCGCCTCAATGGTGTGGAGGAAACCATGAGGAGATACGGTCAGGAGCGAATGCCTTTTGCCATGCTCTCCAGGTCTCTGGCCGGAATCAGAAAAGGGCAGGTGATATTGGCGGTGCCCGGCTCCACGGCAGGAGCTACGGAGGCCATGGATGCGGTATTCCCCGGGTTGTTTCATATCTTCCATGTATTGAAAGGAGGGGGACACGACTGATGAACATCACCGATACTTTTGGACGAAAGCATAATTACCTGCGCATCTCTGTGACGGACCGATGCAACTTGCGCTGCTTCTACTGCATGCCTGAGGAAGGGATTGAGCTTACGGAAAAGGACCACCTGATGTCTCTGGAGGAAATCATTGCCATCGCCCGGCAGTTTACAGAACTGGGGGTGGACACCATCAGGCTGACAGGTGGGGAGCCGCTCGTGCGCAAAAACTTTGCTTACCTTATCGAGGAGCTGTCAAAGCTTCCGGTCACGCTTAAGCTGACGACCAATGGGATTTTGCTGGACAAATACTTTGATCTCTTCGAAAGAATTGGCCTTAAAAAGATCAATATCAGCCTGGATTCTCTGGACCAGGCCAAGGCACTTTATATGACCAAGCGTGATTACTTTCCGCGGATCATGGCCAATATAGAGGAAGCGCTGAAGCGTGGTTTTCAGATCAAACTGAACATTGTGTTGATCAAAGGGGTGAACGATGCGGAAATCAAAGACTTTGTAGCGCTTACCAGAGATAAAAACATCAACGTTAAGTTTATAGAGTTTATGCCCTTCAAAGGCAATCAATGGGATTGGAGCAAGGGCGTAAGCGAAGAGGAAATTTTGAAAGAAGTGAGCCATCATTTCGGTGAACCACAAAAGCAACAGGATCCGGCGCACAGTACTTCTTCCAATTATCAGGTGCCCGGTTTTCAGGGCTCTTTCGGGGTGGTGAGTACCATCACCAAGCCCTTTTGCGAGGGATGTAATCGGATTCGCCTGACGGCCGATGGGAAGATGAAAAATTGCCTTTTTGCGACCTCAGAAACGGATCTGCTAACCCCGCACCGTGCTCAGGCGGATTTGAAACCGCTGATCCTTGAAGCCATCAAAGGGAAGAAGTTTTCCCGGGATGGTATGGAAGTGATGGAGCAGTCGCATTATGAAGAAAACCGATCCATGATATCAATAGGCGGGTGATGGTAAGTATCGAAGAGGCTTTTGAACGCATTGCGAAGCAGCGCCCGGTCAGGGTGAAGCAGCACGTTCACCCATCGGAGGCTGTAGGTTTACATCTGGCAGATGTGGTGGTTTCCCCAAAGGACATTCCTGTTTTTGACAACTCAGCGATGGATGGATATGCCCTGTGTGGGGAGTCTGATACGTACCGGATCATTGGTGAGGTGGCTGCGGGCAGTCAAAGTGAACTGACATTGGCCCCTGGACAGGCCGCTCGGATTTTCACCGGTGCCAGGGTGCCGAAAGGCACCACGGCTGTGATCATGCAGGAAAAAACGCTTGTGGAGGGTCATGCACTTTCCCTTACGGAAATACCGGCAGCAGGAGCTAATGTGAGAACGCGAGGTGAAGAGATCCGCCAGGGACAGGAAGTGTTTCAGGCAGGGCACTACATCAATGCCGCGACCGTTGGTATGTTACTTTCCTTAGGAATTACCAGTGTGTCGGTTTTCGCAAGGCCACGTGTGGGTATTCTGATCACGGGGAATGAGCTGGTGACAGCCGGTGAGCAGTTGGGAGAAGGTCAGATCTATGAGAGCAACGGAGGTTCCCTCCAGGCGGCCTTGCAGCAGTTGCCTGTGGAGGTCACCGGAGTGGCCAGGGTGACAGACGATTTAGAATCCACCAGTAGTGCAATCCGTGACCTGCTTGGTGAGGTAGATATTCTCCTGATCAGTGGCGGCATCTCGGTGGGTGATTATGATTTTGTTAAGGAAGCGCTCGCCCAGAATGAAGTGGAGGAGGTATTTTATAAAGTGGATCAAAAGCCTGGAAAACCCCTCTTTTTTGGAAAAAGAAAGCACCAGTTTGTCTATGCGCTCCCCGGAAACCCTGCCTCATCGCTGACTTGCTTTTATCTTTATGTGACCCCACTTATTCATCAGTTTTTGGGTGGGGCTGCAAAGGTTTCGGAAAGGGTGAGGCTTGGTCACGATTTTGAAGTGCGGGGAGTAAGGCCTACTTTCTACCGCGCGAAAGTGGAGGAGGGGGTTGCTACCATTCTGGATAAGCAGAGTTCCTCTATGCTGCACTCTTTTGCCCTGGGCAATGGGCTCGTTTTTTTATCTCCTGGTACCCACAATAAAGGGGTTGAAATCCCCGTTTGGTACTATTGAAAGGGTTAGAAGGGATTTGAGGGGAGGAACCTGATTCTTGTTAACGGAAGGATATTGGTCGTTCATGCAGTTAAAGTTGTCATTCAACGCAACCAGACCAATTAGTTACCCGGAAAACTTCAAATTTGCTTTATAAGATTTTAATCGCTCATCAATTTAGAGGTAAGGGTGAACGAAAAAATCTACATAACGTTATAGTGTTTGATAGACAGGATACTACTGACAACTAAAAGTCAAACGTTTCGAAAATATTTAAGAACAATCAGTCGCATTCGCGACGCAGATTGGTTAGGCGGTGATTAGGAGGGGCTTCATAAACCCCTCCTTTCTTTTTGCCCTAAAACTGATACCCAAAGGTAACTGTGGGTAATGTCTCTTCCTTTGAAAATGCCATATTAGCCGTGACCACCAACTGATTCAGGGGTGCGACCCACAGTCCAAAGCCTTTACTTGTATGCCAGGTGTCAGACTGTTCAGATTTTAGCCAAACCCGCCCTATATCATGGAAGCCGAGAATACCCACGCTTGCGGGAAATAGGTAGGTTTTGAAACTGAACAGTTTAGCCCGTAAATCAAAATTATGATAAAGGGAAGCTTCTCCAATAAACCGACCTCTTCTGTATCCGCGTAGAGTTTCCTTGTCCAAAATGGCCCCATTGAAAAATTCCAGACTTCCCTCGTTGAATTGTGCACCTATTCGATTGGCAAAGGTGACTTTGGACGGGATGCGAGTGGATAGATAGAAAATAAATTCTCCCTTCAGTGTACTAAAATTTCTGGAGCGCGCATTCAGGCCATAGTAACTTCCATATATCAGTTGTGCAAATACACCGCTAGTGGGCAGTTCTGGATGGTTGCGAGTGTTCGTGGCTATCTCCGCCCTATAGCCTACATACTGATGGCTTTTGTATAAGGCCTCTGGATCAGTCCCGCTATTAGGTTGGTGTATGTATCTATCCTGGATTTTATTTTCCAACTCATAAGATAGGTGTTCGGGACCCATTCTGAAACTACCTTTCGCTCCTATACTATGTGCGAGGTTAAGGTAAGTTTGCGAACGCTCAAACCTGATCCGGTAGAAATCAATTTCATCCTCAAAACCACTGGCATCACCTTGGCCCTTAAAATCATAGGACGATTCGTTTCCAAAGCCAAAAAAATTGGATACCCCAAATGGGCGCTGAAGAGTAAAGTCAAGGTTCAAGTCCCACCATTCAATAACATCACTTAGCGTGCCGTTGTAATAAAGGTTAACAGCCCCGGTTTCAAACGCACCATTGATTTTGAGTTGATGCCGGGCAGCAAAGGGATCCTTGCGCCAACCCTCTTTGGTCAGAATAAAACCACCACCCAAAAACAAACCATCATCAAAGTTGAACTCCACACTGGCCAGAGGGATGAGTTTGTCATATTCAAAAGCCGTGCGGTTGTAAGCATTGACGTTTATGTTGTTGCTTAGCCTGGATTTGGTTTCTTTCGACGGGTGGAGTTGTGTGTTTTGCTTCAGGTCATAAACCACCGTGTGGTGCTTAAGCCCATTTACACGGGAATGGTCGGTGATTTTGTCGTTGTCTTCCCCGCCAATAATTCGGATCCGGATGCCGCTTTTCACCTGTCCTTTAATTTCGAATACATCCTCGCCCTCTAGTCCGTATAGTCGGATTTCCTCAGTTTCACTGCTCAAGAAGGTGCGCTGATAGATGATTTGCAGTACCTCTCCATCCTTTTTTCGCTTATGTACTGTGACTCGGGTGGCTTCATTGCTGATTCTCTCCACTAAAAAATATTCGTGTTTGTTGGTACCCACCACTTCCACCTCTCGGGAGAGAAACAGATAATATATACGGGCATACCTTCTCATGTCGTCTCTTCGCGCTTTGAGTATCCGGGAGGTCTCTTGGGCAGCCTGGAGTCGGATAGTGTCTGGCCAAACGTTAAAAGCACTGTCGATCAGTTCATTGGTGAGTCGGGTATTCAGGATGTCGATCTGTTTCTCCCATTGTGACCAGTCCAGTGCATTTAAAAAGGTGCGGTCGAAAAAACGTGCACTGGCATTGAACCCGGGTGGATAATCCATCTTCTCGTCAAATCCCTCAGTATTGGGAAGGGCAAATTTCCTGGATGCCGCCCAGCCGATCATCCCCTCATTGACAAAGAAAGCCTGATCACGGTCCCTGGGGATGGGTCTCCAGTAGTGTCCCTTATCCGATTGGTCTAAACGTACCCAGCGCCATTGATCCTCATGCCTGTCCCAATCACCTATCAGCATATCAAAGAGTCTGTTCCGAAGAGCAAAATCCTGATCGATTACTTCATCATTATCCCCTTGTATGGTAGCAATCACATCAGGTGTTCCTTCTATTTTTTCTCCACCTCCAAAATAATCCTCTGAAGCCGCGTCATCGTTTGGACGTTCTTCATAGAGCACCGGCATATGGGCGAACAATGACTGATAAGGCCCGAATCGCGGATCATCGAGCACATACATCAGCTGTGGGTTGGTGTGATAGATGCCCGCAGCCTCTGCCAGTGGAGGTATGGCAAAGACGCCATAGGGATTAGCAGCAGAGATCTGATCCTGCACTATGTCTGCTGCCAATGTCTCATAGAGCGGAGCAGGGAGGAGTTTGGTTGTGTACTTATCAAGTGATCGGAGTACGTACTGGCGGCCGTTCTTTGCTTCCAGCCTCAAGGATTTGGTTTGGTTGCCACCTCCCAGTTTAAGAATTTCCAGCCCTCCATGTTCCAGATCAATGTTGAAAACCGGCATGGAGACTGGTGTGGACCAGAGTTGTCTGTAGTTTTCTCCCAGCCAAAATTCATGTGTATTGGATTTGATGGCATACCTGAGACTAATCGGGCGCACTACGGTGCTGTCGCTGTAATTTGCCTTAAGCATCTCATTTGATTTATGGTTTACTTTCTTTGTGTAGATAGGACTGTCATAAATCTTTTCCTGCAAATCGCCATTAAAAAACTTCAGATCAACCGACCCTCCCGCATGATAGGTGAGCTGAGCAAAGCCGCGCTTTGCACTACTAAAGAGGGAATTAGCTCCGTCAGATACATTGGAAGATTTGGATCCTGATCCGCTGGTGATGTAATGGGCAGAGTCCTTGCGGATGTACTGAAGCGAATGCTCATGGCCATTGACATATACCAGATCCTTCACCTGGGCAAATGACTTGACCATGGTATTTCGCACCAATTTGTACCGTGGGTTGGTGATATCTTGCCTGCTTCCAAATACGGATCGAAAGATGGGGTAAATGCTGCCCAAGATTGGCAGCGGAATCCATAGTTTCCGGTTTACATCTGTCAGAGGAAAAATATGCTGTTTCAATGTGTACTGGCCACCATGAGGGCCATAGCTATGCATGGGATGATGTCCGGCTACTATCACATGTTTATCCGCATTTCTTTTCAGAAGATCATCGAGCTCCTCAAGTGCCTCTGCCGTAGATTTTGACTCACAGCCATCTTCACGACCAGGCTTATCCCATGGATGAAGAAAGTACTGAGTATCCACAATCAAAAGTGTGAGGGCATTGGTAAGTGGGATCTCCACAGGCCCGGGGCAGGCATCTCTGGGGAGGAAGACGGTTGACGTGCCCATATATTCATCCACATAGCGCTGCATGTTGAGCACTTTTTTCCATCCATCTTTTCCGCCACGAGACCAGTCGTGGTTGCCAGGGAGAATGATTGAGCGACCTTTGAATGCCTTCATGATGTTGAGGGAGGCGTTGAGTTTGTTTTCCATGGTGCCACGGGCAGGGTCCTCTTTGGAAGGGAGACCATCAGGATAAAGATTGTCACCCAGAAAGATGAGGACGTCTGTGGCTTTTGCCTCTTTGGTGATTTTTTGTAAGAAATCCAGGTTACGATCTGGAGATGTCGGAGCCCCAGCGTCTCCGATGAGGTAGACAGAAACCTCCTGTCCCGAGACCAGGGTACTTACCACAATTAGCAACAGGGAGAAAAGTAGTCTCATTTTTTATGTGGACTAAACTTCAGAATGTATCCTTTGTCACCTTCAGAGCTGATGTACAAATCTCCCTGGGAAGAAAAGGAAATGCCCTCTGGCTGACTGAGCACTCTGGGTGCAATGGGATATGTGGCTTTGATGGTGCCATTTCGATCCAAAACCACCAGTAGTTTTCCGACTGAAGCCAGCAAATAGAAGTGACCGTCCAGCGGATTATACGCAATTCCTGAGGGTTCAAATTTGATTCGATTCTTGTCATATTCAAAATCCCTATGAGCTTCAAAAAAATCATCCATTTTTTCTCTACTGATCTCGAAAAGTGGTGGTGTAACCAGTCTTTTTGTGTGAAGGTCAAATTCGTAGACCGCTTTCCCTTTGGCGTTTGTCCCTTCAATGTCCTCATCCTCTTTGCAGGCAATCATGAGTCTGCCGGTGTATGGGTTATAGCCCAACCCCTCCGTATCATTTTTTCGGCTGAGTTGGTTTTCGTGTTTTGTAGCTCTGGTGGTGCTGTGTTTCGTGTAAGTAAACTCATAAATATCTCCATCACTTTCCAGCACATAGATGGTGTCTCCTACAAGCTCAATCCCTTCAAAATCTCCGGGATTACTGAAAGCGATGGTGTTAGTAATCTTTCTTTTGAGAAGGTTATACTCATAAACTTTTCCGCCCTCATCCTCTACGCAAAGGAGGTGAGTGTCGTTGAGATGAGTGATTCCTGAAATCTCTGAGAGTGAATAAGGTAGGAAATATTTATCATCGGGTATCTTTAGGTTATAATAAACATTTACATCGTCCGTAATAAGAAAAAGGCTGTCTGCTTGCTCTCGAAAAGAAGCAGTGGAGCAGCTGGATTGGGCAAGTGTCAGAAATAGGAAGAGATTAATCACTAAGAATAGAATAAATAACCCCCGGGAATTGTTATTTATGGACATCTGATAAAATGCTTTAAATTAATCTGAATTTAGAAAATGTGGTATTTTGAACCCCTTAGATAAACTTGAAATGGCCGGAGAAAGATCCGAACTACTAAAGGAAGCCCAGCAATTTGCCGAAAACATTCTCAACAATGAGCTGGCACCTGAGATCAAATACCACTCAGTGGACCACACACGCGAGGTGGTGCGTGCGGCGCTGGAGATTGCCCGGAAGACGGGAGTAGGTTCTGAGGAGCTGGAGATAGTAGAACTGGCTGCTTGGTTTCATGATCTTGGCTACAAGCGAACCATTGAGAACCATGAAGAAGTAAGTGCTGAAATTGCATTGGATTTTTTATCTGAAAAAGGATACGATGATGAACGGGCGGCGAAGGTGGTGGGTTGTATCATGGCAACTAAAATGCCGCAGAATCCAAAAAATGATCTTCAGGCTATATTGTGTGATGCGGATCTGGCCCATCTGGCTGAGGAAAACTACTGTGACAAAGCAGATTTGCTGCAAGAGGAGCTTCGGCGACTGAATGGTAAGAATATTTCGGACATCGACTGGTATAGGTCCAACCAGCGATTCATTACCGAGCATGAGTTTTTTACGGGCTATGCCAAAGAGAAATTTACAGCAAGGGTGAAGAAGAACTTGAAAAAGGTGAATGAGAAATTAATGGAGATGAAAAACACAGAAGATGAAGTTACAGCCCTGAAGGCTCAGGTGGAAAAACTGAAAGTTAAGGTAAAGAAGGTAAAAGAGGTCACACCTACCCGTGGGGTGGAGACAATGTTTAGGCTTACTTCCAAAAATCACCTGGAGCTCAGTGCTATGGCAGATACCAAAGCCAACATTATGATTTCGGTGAATTCCATTATCCTGTCAGTACTGGTGTCTGTTCTTTTTAGGAAGCTTGAAGAATATCCGCACCTGATCATACCCGCTATGCTTATGACTGTGGTCTGTCTTTCTACTATCGTCTTTGCCATTCTGGCTACTTTGCCCAATGTGTCAAAGGGGACTTTCACAGAGGAGGACATACAGAATAAGCGAACAAACCTTTTGTTTTTTGGTAATTTTCATCGAATGGAGATGGGAAAGTACGAGTGGGGGATGAAGGAAATGATGAAAGATGCTGATTACCTCTACACCAGCCTGATACGGGATATCTATTTTCTGGGGGTAGTGCTTGGTAAAAAATACAGGCTTCTGAGGATCTCTTACACCATTTTCATGTTTGGGTTTGTGGTGGCAGTATTGGCATTTGGGGTGGCAGAAGTTTTCTTTAAAGCACCGTATCCCTATTAGGATTTAAAAGACTTTCACGATTTCCACTTCTTTGTCCAACCCCTTCATTTTGATCATTCCTTTGGTTTCATACTGGTCTATGTGGTCTGAGAGCATATCAAAAAGGGCTTTGGATATCAGCACTGTACTTTCCATTTCTTTATTGAGCTGCTCTATGCGCGAGGCTATGATCACCGGAGTACCGGATATGGACAGTTGCTTTCGCGATTCCGTACCTATGTTGCCCACCAATACTTCGCCGCAGTGCATTCCCATCCCAATGTCCAGTGTGCGGTGTTCCGGGTTTGTCTCTCGAAAAGCTTTGAGGAAATCCAAAATCTTGAGGGTGGCATTCCAGGCACTTTTGTAGTGGGTGGTGTCTTTTATCGGAGCTCCAAATGTGGCCATTAGCCCATCACCCATAATCTGATTTACAATGCCATTATTTGCATTGATTATCTCTATGACCGGCGAAAAGAATTTATTTTGGAAAGCATTGACTTCTTGAGCGGTGAGGTGCTGTACTTTTTGAGTGAAATCTCGTATGTCTAGAAACATAATGGTCACATCCAATCGGGCGGTAAAGTCTTGCTTTTCCTTGAGCACTTCCACCATCTCTTTTGATACTTGTTGGTTAAACAGTCCTTCTATCTGCTCTTTGGCTTGTATTTCCTGAAAGGTGAGTGTAAGCCTTTTTCTTAATTCACTTGCTACCAGTCCTGCGCATATACCACTCATCAGAAACATGAAGGACCGGATATAATAGATGGCCAACGGGAGGTGAAGTTTGATAGGGTAGGTTTCTGTGACCCAATAGGTATATGAGGCAATGAAAATGGATACAAGCATTCCCATACAGGCACTGAGCCAAAAATCGAGGTGGAGGGAAGAGACTATGATCAGAATAAAGAAGACAAAGACAATGGGTGAGTCTAGCAATGAAGATGTTTCTTCAATCAAAGAGGTCACGACGAGCCATAGTGAAGGGATAGAGACTTCCATAAGCACGGTATACCAAAAATAGGTTCTTGGTAATCTGCGGCCCTTTCGTTGGAGTCTCAGTACCCACTTCCTTCCGGCTGTGAACAAAGCGATCATCAGCGCGGCGGTGAGTAAGATGAACGGAAAGGAAAATGGATTGCGAAAGGTATCCCGCATCAGGTTGAAGTGGCGGATCTGCATAAAGAGAGACAAGGCTACTCCAGTCAATAAAAATCCAATAAAAACCTCTAATCGCTTGATTTCAGATTTAACAATTTCTGTATTGAGGTAACCTGGTAGTAGTTTTTTCATAAATGAATCTCATAGAACACCGGACTACAACATCTTATCCAGCCCTTCGCGTTCTACTTTTTTCAATAATTCAGTGATATTATTGACCTCCAGCTTTTTCATGATGTTGAAGCGGTGAGTCTCTATCGTGCGGACACTTTTCCCAAGGGTTTCAGCCACGTCCTTGTTGGATACTCCTTCATAAATCAATTTTAGGATTTGCTTTTCACGCTTGGTGAGCTGATAGTCCTCGGAGTTTGATCCACTGGGCTCTGATCCGGTACCGGGACGAGGGCCCCCATTTCTGTAAAAATCCACAATGGTGGTGGAGATGTCTCCGCTGAAATATTTTTGTCCATTATTCACCATGTGCACGGCTTTGTTAAACTCTGCCTTGTTGGTGTCTTTCAGAAGATAGCCGTCTGCCCCGTATTCGAGTGCTTTGACGATGTACTCTGAGTCATCATGCATGGTGAGCACGATGATTTTCACCTCGTCATTGCTTTTTTTGAGCTGATGCGTCACTTCCAGTCCGGTCATGAGCGGCATGCGAATATCCACTACGAGCACATCGGGGGCGTCTGAGCCCATTTTCTCTACGGCTTCCTGCCCGTCTGAGGCTTCCCATATTACCTGGATCTCAGGGTCGTCTTCCAATACCATTTTGATGCCGTGACGCACTATTTCGTGATCATCGGCCAGGGCTACTTTAATCATTTTTATCTAGGGATAATGTGATAAATATTTTGGTTCCTTTTCCGAGCTCGGTAGTCAGGTTAAAACTACCGCCAATATAAGAAGTTCGCTCTTTCATATTAAAAATTCCATGACCGGCTTTTTCAAAATGGCCACTGCTTCCCAGTCGGTCATAGTCAAATCCTTTGCCGTCATCCTCTATGAGAATATTCAGCGAGTTGATATTATGCGAAAAGCGCACAGTGATGTGTGTGGCTTTGGCATATTTCAGCGCATTATTCACGCTCTCCTGTATGATGCGGTAGAGGTTGGTCTCAATGGTGCTTTCCAGACGGTTGATAAACCTGGTTTCATTCACAAACTCCACTTTCGCTTTGGTCACCGAGTTGATCTCATTACAAAATTTCTTGATGGCCGGCACCAACCCAAAATCGTCGAGACTGCTTGGAGTGAGGTTGAAGGAGACTCTTCGTACTTCCTGAATGATGCTCTTCATCAGGCTCTTGGCGTCTTCCAGTCGCATTTTCATCGGGTTGGAAGAGGGCGCGAAAGATTCCAGCAGGAGCTTCATGGCAGAGAGCATTTGGCCCACGCCATCGTGTAGCTCTCTGGAGAGCCGCTTTCGTTCTTCTTCCTGACCTTCCAGGATCAGTACCGAGCGGTACTGCTGCTCTTTCACGGACTTTTCGATGCGTTCTCTGTTCAGCTCCCGGGAGCGGATCTTGGCTTCCTTGAACTCTGTAATGTCATGTGAGATCATTTTGATCTCTCCGGTGATGGAGATGGGTATCAGAAAAGTCTCCACCCAGCAGAAGTCTCCGGGCTCAGTGATGAGCCTGATTTCTCCGGTCCAGTTTTTATTTTCCTGTAGCAGTAGCATCAGTCCTTTGATGAAATCATCTTTATAGCCACTGCTTTTGAGCAATTGTTGAAAGGTTTTGGGTGGCTCGGTCTCTTCGTATTCCATCATGTGAAGAAAACGCGGAGCGAGGTAGGTAAACTCCCCCTGAGCGCTCATGCTGGCATAAAGTGAGGGGGATTCCGGTTCCAGGTTGACCGCCTCCAGGTCCTGATAGGACTTGCCCAACTCCTCGTAGAGTTTGGAGAGTTCGCGGGTCATTTTCCTGGAGGATTCCTCAGACGCCATGAGGTCCTGCACAGTGGCGCGCACACTTCTGGCCAGCGGCCGGAAGATGAAAATCAATTCAATGATGATGATCAGTAGAGAAATGACGAGGAGGAAATATTCGGTTTCTTTCAGTTCCCGTACTTTTTTCTGAGCTTCCTCATCGTACTGGAAGACGATCTTGTCCATGCCTTCCAGAAAGGTAGATTCATGGGCCAGAATGGTGCTTACATAGTCCGCTCTGAGTAGGGCAGTGCTGTCGTCATGATCAGGGGGCAATGAAAGGAGGTCCTGTGCATTTTGGTAGATGGCCTCATAGTGTGGGGAAATGGTCTCAAACATCTCCATAATGATGCTGGAATTAGCCCCGGAGAGCCCCAGCTCCGCATCTCCAAACTGGAGGCCTTCGTGAGATTGCTTCCACAGGGCCAGGGCTTCCCGCAGTGCCATGGTATTTTGGAGCTGTTCACCTTTTTGGTGCTCTATTTTGAGGGCCAGCTTGCTGATTTTTTGACTCAGCATCCGTTGACGACCCGCCACATTGATCACATGAGCGTCATCCTGCTGACGGTTGATGGAGGTCTGTATCAGAATTTGGCTAACAACGATGCTCAGCGCGATGCAGCCAAGTGCTATGAGGTAAAAAAGTCCTAAACGTTTAAATCTGAGTTTTGCCATGTGTCAACCTGAGCCAGGTCAAGGCATAAAAGTAAGTAATTGCCCTGATTAAACGTGCCTGGATACGTAAGATTACGCAAATCCCACCAGGACTGTGCCATTTTCCACTTTTACCGGATAGGTGGCCAGCTCACACTCATTGCCATTCAGGTTGGCCCCCGTTTTCAGCGAAAAGGTCTTTTTGTGAAAGGGACAGGCCACTTTTGGTTCATCCCCTTCTGAGCCGATCATGCCCCGACTCAGGATCATCTGGTGCTTATGAGGACACAGGTTTTGTGTGGCATACCATTCCTGCCTGCGGGTAAAATTGAAAACGGCGATTTGCAGGCCTCTATAGGAGATACAAAGGCCCCCGTCTTTAGGGAAATCCTCTACCCTGCATGCCGGGTACCAGGTGGTTACCTGGGCTGGGAGTACGGTTCTGTATTCGAGTATATCTTCTGTCATGGTATTAGTCTTTGGTTACGGTTTGCCAGTCTGCGGGCTTTTTCATTTCGCGCATGGGTACAAATTGCTGAGTAGGATCATGCTCGTCTGAATTGGAGAAATGTCTGAATCGGGCCTTCATGCCTTCATCCTCGATGGCTTCCTTCCATTCGCAATGGTAGGAGGCGATGAGCGCCTGCATGTCTTTTTGCAGCTCCTCACCAAGTCCCAGGCTGTCGTTGACCACCACTTCGCGCAGGTAGTCAATTCCCCCTTCCAGCTTATTGAGCCATACCGCCGTGCGGTTGAGTGGCTCGGCTGTGCGGATGTAAAACATCAGGAACCTGTCGAGGTATTTGATGGCTGTCTTTTCATCAATATCTCCTGCCAGGAGTTTGGCGTGCTGGGGATTGGCGCCACCATTGCCACAGACGTACAGGTTGTACCCTATTTCAGTAGCGATGAGTCCGAAATCCTTGCTTTGAGCTTCAGCACATTCTCTCCTGCAACCGGACACTCCACCCTTGAGCTTATGAGGAGAACGCATGCCTTTGTATCGGTTTTCTATCTCTATGGCAAAAGAGACCGAGTCATGCAGTCCGTAGCGACACCAGGTAGAGCCCACGCAGCTCTTGACGGTGCGCAGTGATTTACCGTACGCATGCCCGCTTTCAAATCCGGCATCTATCAGCTCGCGCCAGATGGCCGGGAGGTCATTGAGTCGGGCACCGAACATGTCGATGCGCTGACCACCGGTGATCTTGGTGTATAGATCGTATTTTTTGGCTACCTGCCCCATGGCGATGAGCTTGTCAGGGGTAATCTCTCCACCTGCTACGCGAGGCACCACAGAGTAGCTACCTCCCTTTTGAATATTGGCCAAAAAGCGATCGTTGGTGTCTTGAATGGTGTCCTGCTTCAGGATGAGGTCATTCCAGATACTGGCCATCAGTGAAGCCACGGCCGGTTTGCAGGTCTCGCAACCATCGCCACTGCCATACTGATCCAGCAGCTCATCAAAACTTTGGATACCTTTTACTTTGATCAGGCTAAAGAGCTCCTGACGGGTATAGTCAAAGTGGGCACAGATCGTTTTTCTGACTACCTGCCCCATGGACTTGAGCGTAGCGGTAAAAATGTCGCCCACCATGGGTGAGCAGGCTCCGCATCCCGTTCCGGCTTTGGTACAGGTACGTACCTGCTGCAGGTCTGTGAGCTCCTGGTCTTTGATGGCCCCCACAATGTCGCCTTTGGTGACATTTTCGCAGGAGCATATCTGAGCAGTATCTGGCAGGTCCATCATGCTGTTGCCTCCGGATTCTCCACCTCTTGCACCAAGTATCAGGTCTTCAGGGTTAGGGGGGAGCGCCATGCCATTTTGGGTGATCTGGAGTAGCATGCCATAGGCGCTGGTGTCACCCACCATGATACCACCCAATAGCTTTTTACGATCCGGTGAGAGGTTGATTCGCTTGTAGATACCGGTGTTTTTGTCTTCGAAAACGATGGGGACACTTCCGGCGATATCACCCAGCGCGTCTCCAAAACTCCCCACTTCCACCCCGATCAGCTTGAGTTTGGTGGACATATCCGCTCCGGTAAATTGCTTTTGACCGCTTCCCAAAATCTGATCCACTACCGTATCGGCCATGTCGTAGCCCGGGGCCACCAGTCCGTAGACCATGTCGTTGTATGAAGCAGCCTCTCCGATGGCATAGATGTGCGGATCGTTGGTTTGCAGCTGATTATTTACCTTAAAACCGCCACGTTTTCCGGTTTCCAGTCCGGCCTGAGCGGCCAGTTCGTCTCGGGAAACGATCCCGCAGGAAATGACCAGCATATCGGTATCCAGTTGGCTGCCGTCCGCAAAGAGCAGGCCATCCAGTTTTCCATTTCCCTGGATCTCACTGGTGCTTTTGTTGAGGAGAATTTCGATACCCAGCGATTCGATTTTGCTTTTGAGCATATTCGATCCTGCCTCATCTAGCTGTCTGGGCATGAGCCGGGAGGCAAACTCTACCACCTGCGCATCCAGCTTCAGGTCCATCAACGCTTTGGCAGCTTCCAGTCCCAGCAGACCGCCACCCAGCACAGCGCCGCGTTTTACATTTTTGGCATAGGCGATGATCTGATCCAGGTCCTCGATGGTTCGGTAGACAAACACCCCTTTTTTGTCCACTCCTTTGATGGGCGGCACCATAGGTCGTGAGCCTGTGGCCAGGATGAGATAGTCATAGGCTTCTGTTTCGCCGGTGTGGGTGCGAACGATTTTTTGATCCCGGTCTATTTCCGTCACCAGCTGGCTTGTCTTCAGGCTGATGTCATTTTCTGCGTACCACCCTGCCGGAGCCATGAGTAGCTTTTCTTCGGATTGGTTGGTGAAGTATTCGCTCAGATGCACCCTGTCGTAAGCCGGGACGGATTCTTCCCCATAAACAAGGAGTGAGATCTCCTGATGGCCGGCTTTGGCACGTAGCTTTTCGCAAAACTTATAACCAACCATTCCATTACCGATGACGATGACCTTTTTCATAATCGCTATTTATTTTTACGTAAAACTACGTAATATTACTTGATTTATAAAAAATAAATTACGTATTTTTACGAAAATAATTTAAGTATGTCAAAGCTATTATTAATAGGAGCAGGGCCCGGAGATCCCGAATTAATCACCCTGAAAGCCATCAGAGGGCTTCAGGAGGCTGATGTGGTGCTATATGATGCCCTGGTAAATAAGGAACTACTGAAGCATTGTCGTCCGGACTGTGAGTTGGTTTACGTAGGAAAGAAGCCTGGCATTCATCAGTACCAGCAGATTTATATCAATGACATGATTGTAGATAATGCGAAGCGCTACGAGACGGTCGTGAGGCTGAAGGGGGGTGATCCTTTTGTGTTTGGACGTGGGCACGAAGAGCTGGAGCATGCCCGGGCGCATGGGATTGCAGTGGAAGCGATCCCCGGGATCAGCAGTGCACTGTCTGTGCCTGCCCTGAGTGAAATCCCCCTGACCAAGCGGGGGGTCAATGAAAGCTTTTGGGTGATTACCGGCACTACTTCCAATCTGGAGTTATCCGGGGATGTTCATCTGGCCGCTCAGTCTTCTGCCACCATTGTCATCCTGATGGGAATGAAGCAACTGGATCAGATCATTGATATTTTTCGGGTCACCAGAGGGCCAGGGGAGGCGATTGGGATCATACAGAATGGTAGCCGACCCGACGAACGGTCAGTTTTTGGCACCATAGAGACCATCAGTCAGAAAGTGGCTGATTCGGGCATCAGTTCACCGGCCATCATTGTGATCGGGGAGGTAGTGAAGTTGGGGCGGGCAACGGAAATTAAGCAGCTGCTGGAAAACACGGCCCATTAGAGTTGAAGGCTTTCTAGAAATTCTAAATTCCTTTCATTGTCATTTCCATAGTAGATGGCATTTTCCAGATACTTGATGGTATTCAGGGTGTCGCCCATGTTGAAATAGATTCGCGCGTGGTTTTCATTGAGGCTTGGGTTTTCGGGATAGTCATCAAGAGCTTTTTGGTTAGTACTTAGAGCCAGAGAGAGCTGATCTGTTCGCAGGTAGATGTACACAAGATTGAGGTAGGCCTTGAGTTTGGTTTCGGGGTGGTTAACAGCTCGTAAGTAATACATCTCAGCTGTTTCCAGATCATTAAGGAATGAAGCACATATAGCCATTTGTAGGTAGATGCTTTGATCAACGTAAGGTGAGTTTTCGGCTCGCTTAAATGCCTCCATGGCCATCTTGTATTCGGTCAATTGTAGCTGTATAACACCTATCATATACCAGTTTAAATAGTATGGTTCGTGTACCGATGCTCCTTTCGTATAGAAAGAGAGGGCGGACTTCAGTAGGTTTTTACGTTTGATCTCGGGTGCATTGACGGCCTGTCCATATAGTAGGTCTCCTGCCAACTGGTTTGCTTTTACAGATAGCTGATTTTCACTGGCATCATGCAAGTAAAGTGTTTCTTTGTTTTTCCAAAGAGCTGCCCTTTCAAATGATAGATATCCCATAGCTGCACAAATGAAGACTATCGGGATCGCAAGACTGTATTTTGATAGGAACTCTGTCAGAAGAGAGGTAATGAACAGAAGAAAAAGAAGCGAGGGCAGGAAGACCAGACGATCACCCACAATACCTGCTACCGGAACCAGCAAATTAGAAAACGGGAATAGTGCGACCAGGAAAAGAATAAAGAATAAAGAGGAACGCCATTGTGCGCATTTCATGAAAAGGGTGATGATCCCTGTGATGATTCCTAGCCATAAGAGCACAATAGGGGGATTGAATAAATCGATGGCATTATATCCATAGTAGAATCTGAGGTTATGAGGGTAAATCATTTGCGAAATGTAATGTCCATACGTGCTGGCCATGGCCATGAGTTTGTCTGAAATCTGTGTATGGTTTACCAGTGGGTTCTCAATAAAATCCAGGGATCTACCTGAGTAGGTGGTGGAAGTTTGGGGAGGTGTGCCTCCCAGATTTTGAGTTTGCTGAAGCCACCCACTTAGAATAGTCACCGATGAGTCAATATAAAAAGACAGGGCTATGAAGCAGATGAGAATGCCTAGGTAAGAGCTTTTCCATTTTTGATTGATGAGAAGCCAAAAGAGTATCACGAAGCATATAAGTAGGACAATATATGTAAGACTCGTACCAGCGTATGAATTGATGAGGACGGCCAGAAACGCACTGAATAGTAAGGATAGAAGTATCCATTTTTTTCTAAGGCGATCGAAGATCAGCGGAGTTATGTAGATCAGGGTGAAGAGGATAGCAAAAGGCTTGGTACTGGTAATCACAAGGAAAACGGAGAAGAAAAGCAGAAGAGTACCGGGTATCCAAATCCATTTTGTCCTTGTGTCGTAATCATTGAACACGAGCACGTAGCACATGGGGATAAAATACCAAGCCGAGGTGAATAAACTGGTCATCATCAGGCTGAAAAAGAGCACCCATTTGATGAGCTGCCCTGAGGTGAAAAAAAAGTAGCTGGCGAGCAGGATAATGTGCAGAGCCAGGATAAGCGGGACAAAACTTTCAAAAATGCCGAAGGCCACGACCAGTATACCTAAAGATGCCACACCAGCCTGAAGCGTGTTTTTGTTGAATTTAAAATCATTAAAATGTGCCCAATAAAAGAAGAGGGTCATGCCTGTCAGATAAATGATGACCAAAAAAAGTGATCCTGAGACATTCGCCGTAGGGGCCATAGCGAATAGGGATACGGACATGGCTGCCACCAAACTCCAAAAGAATGCGCTGCTTTTGGAGTGAAAACTATAAAGGAGAATTGGAGCGAGCAGATAAATCCCCAATCCTGTTTTTTTGGCTAACAATGAGCATATCATACAAGCAATGGTGGCGGGTATTGACCAGTTACCTTTTATTCTCAATGACAAGAATGCCAAAAGCCCGAACAATAGGGCCAGTAGTTCGTCTCTGTTTTTGATGCTGGCCACTACTTCGGTGTGGGTGGGGTGCACAGCGAATAGCAATGCCAGAATGAAAGCGTATTGCGGATTTTTGAATAGGTGGAGGCCTAGGAGAAAGATCAATCCAACAACAAGGAGATATAGAATCAGATTGATGGAATGAGAAATGGTAGGATTGTTGCCAAGCAGGGTGGACTCCAGGTAGAATGTGAGCGATGTTAAGGGGCGATAGCCGTAGGAAATCCGCTGATCAAGTGAATAGTAGGGTGACGAAATGGACTCATATAGCCCTGATATTGAGAATTTGTCTTCCTGACTCACCACGATTTCATCATCAAGATTGTAGTCAAAATGGATTGTCTGGGTATAGATGATCATTACTGCTATTAGAAGCAGAAATTGGAAAGCCCGAGAGTTTTCTTTTAGATTACGAAGCTTTATCAATGGTATATGATTTTCGAGGTTCCTTTCGTATCCGGTCCGCCGACCGATCTGCAAAATAAGTATATAAATGAAGTAGTAAGTGCGTCTGATAGTTTTTGGAAGAAAAGTCTTACAAGGAGGTGCGAAGGTTGGTTTTCCAATCACCTTGGAGGTGAGCGCTACTTTGTGGACTCCTGTACCACAGCGCTTGGGGCCTGTGCCATTCTTCTCAATCTCAGACCAGGGGACGAGATCATATTCCCCTCATTTACACACGTGTCCACAGTGGTGCCTTTTGTAATACAGGGAGCGGCTCCAGTTTTTGTAGATGTGGAGGGCAGCCATTTTTGCATTGAAGCGGATAAAGTATCAGAGGCCATTACGGATCGTACGAGAGCCGTGGTGGCTGTCAATTATGGGGGATGGGCCCCCGATTATGTAAAACTGCGCGAGCTTTGTAGGCAACACCAACTGAAGCTCATAGAAGACAATGCCCATGGAATGGGCGCAGTTCATCAGGGTCGTAGGCTGGGTACATTCGGCGATTATGCTGCATTTAGTTTTGAGAAGCAAAAAAACATTACCTGTCATGAAGGAGGTCTACTGCTTATCAACGGAGAGGATTCGTTAGAGCAGGTAGAAAAGCTCATGAATTTGGGCACCAATAGACTGGATTTTGATCGGAACAAAACTTCTCACTACGAGTGGGTTGGACTGGGATTGAAAGCAAGCTTCACTGAGCTACAGGCCGCCATTTTACTTCCTCAACTGGAAGATCTCGAGCGAATTACTTCAGACCGAAGATCCGCTTGGCGGAGGTATCATGATCAATTGGTGCCTTATGCGGATAAGGGATTTTTCTCGGTACCTCCTGTTTTGAAAGAAGGAGACAATGCTCATTTATTTTACCTGATACTAGATGATCAATCCATCAGAGATCAGCTGCGTGCCTATCTGAACGCACAGAGTATAGAAGCACAATTCCATTACTTCCCGTTGCATCGATCTGTATTTGGTAGTAAGGTTGGCCGGTTTGTTGGTGATGATCATCACACCTCTATCGCCGGGATGCATCTCCTGAGACTACCTCTATTTACTGGAATATCGCCTGATCAGCTGGATAGGGTGGTGGCTGCTGTGATTCAGTTTTTCACCTCATAACGAAACACATTCCCGTAGGTACTCTTGAGGGTCTGAACCACTTTAGATGAACCACATACCTTGATTAATCTCCCTTCTTTGGCCAAAGCCAAGGCGATTTTGAGCTGCTGTGATTCCTGAAGAATATCTGTGCCTGGTTTGTAGGTGACGTGATCAAAGTATATTTCTTCCTGCTGACTGGTGGTTTGAAGTAACTGAGCGATTTGAAAGTCTGTATGCTGTTCATTGGCGCGTTCCGTGGCTTCACTGATCTGCAGCGTATATCCAGCCTCTCGTGCAAAATAATTAAGTGCCCGATTGTCTCTGGGGAAACATGGCCCGCCAAATCCATACCCGTAGCTGAGGTATTTATGACCCACTCGGGAGTCAGAGCCTATGGCTCCCAGTATGGCTTTTTGATCAGCACCTGATTGGCTGGCCAGGTCACCTATGGCATTGGCAAAGGCAATTTTGGCTGTTAGGAAGCAGTTGGTAGCGAGCTTGGTGATCTCAGCACTAATAAGGCTCATATGATGTGCTTGCGGATGATTTAGCGCTATCTGACTCATTATGACTTCTGTTTTCAGTGCATAGGTCATATCTGATGCTCCAAAAAGCAACATATCCGGGTGTTGGAGGTTTTTTACTATGGTGCCCTGTGCGATAAATGCCGGACTATATACGAGATGATAATTGAGTGCCTTGAGTCGCTCCTCTATGGTTTGATTAAAGCCAGGTAAAGTGGTACACCCCACCACAAGGGTCACAGGATGCTTGCGTTCACCCTGGTTCATGATAGCCTCCAGTACCCCCTTTAGAATGGAATGATCATATCCCTGGTCATTTTCAGGAGTGGGTACATAAAAAAAGATCAAATCATGATCCTCTGTGAGACACTCCTTGAGGTCTGAAGAAAACCGGAGGTGTTTACTGGTTCTCAAGAGTTCGTTTACTTCAGGCTCAGGGCTGTCAAACGATTTGGTCTGAAGAGCTTCCAGGTAGCGCTGATTCTGCTCTATGGCCGTTACGGAGTAGCCTTTTTGTTCTAAAAGTAATGCCACGCACAGCCCTAGTCTCCCGGGACCTATTAATCCTATACTATTATTAGCCATTCTTTATTTTGTTTGCAAGGCCTCTTGTACCTGGTGGTTGATCCAGTGAAAGGTTTTTTCGAGGCCTTCCTGAAGAGAGGTTTCAGGTTGCCATCCCAGGTCGCTGCGTACTTTGAGGTTATGCGAGGATCTTCCCCTTACACCCATGGGGCCTTCTATATGTTCAAATTTCAAATCCTTTCCTGAAATCTCCATGGCCATTTTGGCCAGGTTATTGATGGAAATCAACTCTTCGGAACCAATGTTGTATGGGCCATGAAAGTTCGAATCCATAAGCTTTTGGACACCATCCAGGCAGTCATCAATATACAAAAATGTACGAGTCTGGTTTCCATCACCCCAGATTTCGATGGTACCCGGGTTGGTAGCTTCGGCTACTTTTCTGCAGATGGCTGATGGCGCTTTCTCTTTACCATTGTTCCAGGCACCAAACGGGCCATATACATTATGAAACCTGGCCACTTTTACATCGATACCGTAATTTTTCTGATAAGAAAAATACAAGCGTTCGCTGAATAATTTTTCCCACCCGTACTCACTATCAGGATCGGCTGGATAGGCCGAAGATTCTTCACAGTATGGATTTAAAGCATCTAGCTGATTATGTTGAGGATAGATGCAGGCAGAGGATGAATAGAAGATTTTCTTACAGTCAAAGGTTACACAGCATTTGAGAATGTTGATGTTGATCAGAGCGCTGTTGGTGATGATGTCAGCATCAGAGTCACCAGTGAATATGTACCCGGCACCCCCCATGTCTGCTGCCAGTTGATAGATTTCATCAAATGGGCCGTTTTTCATTATTTCCATGCATTTGGAGTAGTCCCTCAAGTCACCCTGAATAAACTCAAAGTTGATGCTCTCCTGATGCATGGGATTTGAAATGTCTACTGAAAGTACCTTGTGTCCCTCGTTTACCAGCTTTTTGATCAGGTGTGTCCCGATAAAACCACTTCCTCCACAAACAAGTATGTATTTACGCATGTTCAAATATCTATTTTACAACTCCTGGTTATCCAGTTATTGTGGTGTCATTCAGCGTCCTGCCCAGCAGACCCCAGTCTGGCCCATTGATTGGTAATACCACTTGCTCTCTAAGCATATGTTCGCAAGCGGCTTTGGCAGTATTCCAGTCCAGCATGGGCATTTGAATGTCAAACTTTATTTTTTGCATGGGATCCTGTAGTTCCCAGCCAGCTCGGTGGCTAATGTGAAAAATACACAGTTCAGGTGCAAGTATTTTTTGATGAATACCCTGTCCCAGGGCGGCAAAAAGGGCCAGGCTGTCGATATGAATTGAATAGGCATCCAATTCGAAATAGCCATTGATCTTTTCCCAGTCTTCGCGATGCATGAGGGTAAAGTCTCCGCAAGCCCAGGTGTCTGCACTTTCGATGGTGGTTGTCAGTCTGGACTCGGAGAACCTTTTAATGAGCGCAATACCCCACACCATTCCCAGTGTTAAAATATTGTGGTACCACCACTTACTCTGGCCATTGAAATTGGGGTAGAGCCGATTTTTCCCGAGTCTTTGTATGATGTTTTTTCTGGCAAACTTCAGCAGAACCGGGATCTCAGCACTGTAGTCAATCTCTTTCGGAATGTCACACCGGTTGCACCGATAGTAGGTACCTTTTTTTAACTTTTTTGAAGCCAAAAAATGAACCAGTTTGCTGGAAAAAAGCAGGTCCACATTGGTGCATAAAATGAATGGGGCTTTGGCACGTCTTATCCCAACGTTTTTGGCAATCATCTGAAAGAGGGGGAGATGACTGGAGGTTTTATATTGAGCGTGTATTTCGTAGGGTACGGTAATGATTCGTAGTATGATGTTACCATTGGAAGGTGGCTTTGGCAATATAGCCGAGAGTCCGGGTCGGTCGGAGGGTGGGTTCCACTCCACAATGATGATTTCAGTTGGTAAATGATACTGACTCAGCTGGTGATATAAACCGCGTAAAAACACCTCCATGCGATTGGTAAGATCCCCTCCATGATTGTCATTACGGCTGGCTGCAACAATAGATAAATACGGATTCATTAGATACTATCTTCTGGGTAGTTGATCTCCGGGTTTCCCCATTGATCGGTGGTGTCTACTATTGGAGTGCGGGTAGCGAGGTACTCGCTGATTTGGTTCTGCAAAATAGACCACATTTGATTCATTTCCTGACTGGGAGATGAAAAATTATGCCGCCTTTCATGGCTTTGGTGCAGGACGGCTATTGGTAGTTCTTGTAAGTTTATTTGGTGACTCAGTGCCTTGACCAGCCATAGGGAATCAACATGAGTACTGATGGGAGTGTGTTCTCTAAACCCCTGAATGCGATGCCAGACATCCCGATGTGCCAATGTGAAGTCACCAGATGCTGTAAAATGGTGTTTGAGCAAGAATTGCTCACTAGGTGTCAGGAGAAATGGGAGGCACGAATAGACCGCTCTCCTGGCACCAAGATAGGTAGGGAGGAGTGCAGAATATAGCCCATGAGGAATCATAAGGGGGCGATAAAAAATCCCACCTTTCACGCAGTATTCATCTGCCGTGTTTATCAGTGCAGCTTCGGTGTTGTATCTCCTGGAGACGTTGAGCCTGTCGGCTCGATAAATAGTATTGCTTTGCTTAATCCATTGATGAAAAGAGTAGAAAAACAGTTCCGGAAGTAAAATATCTGCATTGGTTATCAGAAAGTATTGTCCACGTGCCCGCCTGATCCCAATGTTTTTTGCAGGGAATTCAAGAAAGGCATCGGATGCTGACCGTACCGTAATGACCCTGGAGTTCCAATAATCGGAAGTGGGCCAGATGTCCAGTGATGAGATGCATTTTTGATTTTCTTCAGGGTGATAATTGATAAAAACCAATTCAGTCTGGATGTGATGTTTTGCTGCAAGTTGGGCATTCCATAAAAGGCTTCGCTTCAGTCGGTCAATGAAGTCATCGCCGTATCGGTCATTTCTGCCGCAAAGTATAATGCTAAGTGTAGGTTGTTTCACAAATGATAAATAAGAAATGCTTGCATGACCAATTAGGTATGCGAACGGATAAAGATACTTATGATTTGGGGTATCCTGTCAAACAGGAATACAGTTTTGAGTCCGGCCGGATGAATAAAATCAGGGCATGCAGTTTTTGATTTTCCTTCATTAGTTTAGCGATATGTGGAGGGGTAGCCTGTTTTTTATAGTGTTGTTGACTTGTCAGTGGGCATGTGAATCTGGTGAAAATGAACGCAAGGGAACGATCTCCGCACCTCATCTCGATCCACTGTTATTTGATCGGATGAAGGAGTCTGATCAGGTCAATGTGGTGAGAAGGCACTTATCACTTTATGCTCACAGAGCACTGGATCCTACGGCTGAGATTGCCTTTGATGAGCGATTTCCTGACTGGAGACAGCGTTTACCATCGGATCTTCTGTTGCAAATGGATACAACCATCTATCATATTTCATGCGGCCGGTTAAGCTACCTTCTCCGGGATGTTTATCGGGAGCTGGGCTTCCAATCTGCCACCTATAATTTTGGAATTGAGCATACACCATTCACTCACGAACTTACGCTGGTGGAACTCTCCGATGGGCTTGTTTCAGTTCAGGATGCACATTATAATTCGGCACTTTTTGAAGGAGATTCTCTCGGTGATTTTTTTCAGTTTCTTCAGGCCGTGGCAAGTGGGGGAACCCATGATTTTTATTTTGTAAATGACACATCCTGGGCCAACTTATATTTACCTGAAACCTACCTGGATTCAGGGTATGAAATTTGCAATCCTGCTTATGTTTCCGGCCCACTTCAGCCCACTCTGAATGCTTCATGGTACAGGCGTGATTACATGGTGAACCTCCAGGTGAATCTTCAGGATAGCTGCTATGGTTTTATGACCAACCTGAACATGCAGCGGACTGATGGGTTGGATTTTGAGGATTTGTTTCTTACCAGAATCTCGAGTATTTCAGGCTACCCGGAATGGGAACAGCGGGTGGATACTATCCTTGCTTCAGCCCAAAGTGATTGATCATTTCAGTGATTATCCGCATGTGATCGGTAATCAAAGGATTACTGCGAATGCTTTCTGAGGCATTTTTTCCAAGCTTTTTACTTAATTCTACAGATTTCAAACATCTGATGGTTTGTTCGGCCATATGAGCGATTTCCAGTTCTGGTATTAAAAGCCCGTTTTGCTCATGGCTGATGAGTTCGGCTATTCCCGCATGGGCTGTGCTGATAACCGGGAGACCGCAAGCCATGGCTTCCATGATGGCTACCGGTGTGCCTTCTTTGTCGTGGTTCAGAGGAGTGGTGATGCTGTGCTGTAGAAATACCCGGCTGTTTTTCATTTCCTCATAAATTTCCATTGGAGATCTTGCGCCCGGGAAACTCACCCTATGATCGATCTGTAGGGCCTTGGTCAGTGATATGGAGGCTTCCAGCAGCTCACCGTCACCGATCATGGTCAGACGTGCATTGGGAACCTCCTCCAACACTTGCTTAAAGGCTAATATGGTCAGATGCGGAGCCTTGGTATCCGCAAATCTTCCTACACTTAGGAGGTTAGGTTGGTTCGAAGAATGATCGACATAGGTGAAGCGGGTGAGATCGACATATGCGGGCAGGTACTTTAACTTTTGCTCCGGAGCACCCATTTCATTGAGTTTTTTGATCACCTCCTGACTGCTACCTATGAGCAAATGGGCATGATTGAAGACATCTAAATAACCCGTTAGGTGCGCTTCTAATTGGTCTTTGTGGTGAACGTCGTACGCATGAAAATAGGCAGCCATGGGAACTCCAGCAGCTCTGCAAATCGGGAGCATGCTGACTGCCATGGGGCCAAAATGAGCCAGTACCAGTCTCGATCTGGTCTTGTTTAGTCTTTGCACGATGGCATCCTGTAACTGCCGCTTGCTGTTGATGGAGCTTTTGGATTTAATTAATGGTTGACCAAATTCATCAAAAACAGGTGGGTAGCCACCGTAGAGGAAGTCTACCCCATATGGCAACTGATTCTTGTATTCATGGATGTATGTTTCAGAATACTTGTTAAGATTCAAATTAGCAATAGTGATGCTACCCAGTTGGTCAGACTTCATTTGGTTGGTTTTATTGATTAGGTCTTGCTCATAATATTCACGGCGGGCTTGTTTTTCTGATTGACGTAAAACGAATCTTCTAAAGTAATAGATACCGTAATTGACGATGACGGAGCCTATTTGATACAGCTTGCTTAGTACTTTTCGGAGTTCGTGGCTCTGACCCACAGGGAAAAGGATCATATGGATCATCAGTAAGAGCACATAGGCTGAGCCATGAGTAAAGATAAGCACGACAGTCAGTCCTCCTCCTAATAGCTTGCGGTAAAATGAATCAGGTACATTTTCCACAAAAGAATACCGTGATTTCTGTTTGAGCGTAAAGGCCAGCAGTACCAAGCCGGTCGATATACTAATGCACAAGTTGGAAGCGAAGAATAGTACCGATGTGAACAGAAGTAATTCTATCAACATCGTGTACCAAAGGAATCTACGAATCCGGTGGGCACTGTACTGAGTAGCCAGTGTGTGATAATTCAAAAGATCATGTGGTCGGTCTTCTACCAGATGGTTGATGAGCAAACGAATGCCCAGTGTCAGCTGCCATGATACAAGGGCAGCCATATGGAGGAAGGAAAATTCAGCATGAGTAATGAGCAGAAAGGTATGGGTGGCCAGGATTACGGGCAATACATGGGCATATAGAGCGTCCAGAATAGGAGCCACCCAGATGTTTTTTTTGAGCCTGAATGGGGGCAAGGAGTAGATAATAAAGCAGACCAGTTCGCCAGTAAACAGAACCCAGCTAAGCCTGTCCATTGGAAAGAAATACCAAGGACCGATGGCGCAGCAAGTGAGGACAGTGATTGACAGAGCCACCTTCAGTTGGCTTGTATCAATAAAGAAGTTGGGTTTTCCGGCTTTTCCGTCTGACTGTCTGTCGGAAAAATCATTGATAAGATAGCCTATGCCCGCAATACCTACAATAGTGACCAATGACAAACCCAACCAGGGTGCCATTTCTGATAAGGGGGTCTGTTTTTTGATAAATACCATATACGCACAGGCCAGAAGCACGGGTGCTTTGTATCTCCACGGGTGCGAGAGCCGGAGTTTATACCAAAAGTGACCCATATACCTTTTGCTCATAAGTGGACCAGAGCGGGCAGTTATGATAGAGTTCTTCTAATTGCCTCTGTGAGAAGCGTTTACCGAGGTTTCGGTCATATTCATTTGAATTTTCATGTGAACAGCTCATCTGTTTGATTTGGAGGGGTGTGAGGGTGTAAAATCTTCCAAGAAAACAGACCACATCTTCATTCAGCGATTCCTGTTTCCACCAGTGATCGATGGTTTCTGGTCGGTAGTATGCCAGTGCTTCGTCTGCATGATGAGTGTCATATGATCCGGGATCAGATAAGCCACCGGAGACCATGTCCCGTTTTTCATGTTTGAAATATCCCTTAGAGAGCTCCTGAAGGTCGAATTCAAATCCTTCTTCTCGCTTCTTGAATTCACCAAAGCTCAAAATCCAGGCGGGCAGCCGGCGTATGGTCAGCACTTTAATCTTATTCGCGGTGATGTCATATCCACATTTTTCGGACCTCATCCAAAAAGGTTCATGCCGGCGGTAGTCTGACCACTCTCCACCCAGAGGATCTAACTGGATGTTTTCATCCCCTACCAGCGAAATCATCCGGTGCACGGAGTAGCCTCCGGTCTTGGCCATGTGGGTCCATACAAAGTCCGGTGTGATGATCATGAACGAATGTTTTTGTAAAAAAGGTTTTGTAGAAAGTAGCGATCCTTAGCTTCCTCCATATTGAAAGCCGGCTTGTAAAGTTTTACTTCCAGAAAGTCTACTGGAAAAATGTACCCATCAAAACTTTCAATCTTATAAATGCCTGTGAGTTCCTGGAATTTGTTGGAAATTGCCAGGTTTTCGAAGGCTTCAAGTTTTATGTCTATGGTTTTCACTAGCTTCAAAACGAACCCCATTTTTCTTGCCATGTCCAGAAACTGTGTAAGGTTTGATATCTCGTAGTGGTATTGTTGATTGATTTTAGCAATCTCCCTATTGATGACCTTCTGATCTTTTCGGCTGTCTGTCACCCGGCAAAAAAGATCCTTGATGTATACTTCCCCACCTGGCTTGAGTGCATCCCAAACACTTTTGAGAAGTTCCTTCTTTTTGGTGGAGTGTCCGAATGATTCCAGAAAGTAGATCCGGTCAAATTGGCTATTACCAAAGTACTCCTGAATCCTGTGATAGTCCAGTTTGGTGAAGGTTACATTTCCGGTATTGAATTTACCTTTCAGGTTATTTGCATAGTCGATTTGTCGCTGTGAGATGCTGATGGCTTCTATCTGGGCACCACTTTTTTGAGCAAAATGAAGTGCTGGGCGGCCCACACCACATCCGGCATCCAGTACTTTCATTTCTGGAGATATTTGCATTGCTTCTAGCTCGTAGTCCAGAATCTCATCAATATCGCTTGTTCTAAACGCCTGAATAAGCTCTCCGTAAACTTCCAGAAAATCCTGATGGTGTTTGTTGTAAAACTCACCAACTCCTGCTGCATGATCTTTTGACCGGAGGTATGAATAGTATACCTCCCGAGCAATGTTTGCCGGAGAGTAGGTTTTGATGAGTTGGAAGAGATTGCTCATAGAGATTAATCAAACCAGGCCGCCAGTCTGTTCAGGACTGTAGGAGAGGGTAGGTGTTTTTTTATGTTTTGAATAAAGTTAGCCTCATTTATTTCTTCGTTTCTGAAGTCTTCGAGGTATTCAGGCTGTAGCCCATCGGGTATTTTGCCTTGCACCAGCTGGGTGATTCCGTTTAGGTAGGTGTCCTTGCTAAAATAAAACACACCTACTTTTTCATTGCTCAAACGATGGTAGTAGGTGAGACGGGCACCTTGTTCTACGAGGCGAGCTGTAGCCACTATTCGTGGCGTCCGACGGGTATTGGGGTGTGAACCGTGGAATACCTTATCTGAATAGATAATAACTTGACCTTCAGTTACTTTCAGGTGTTTTACATAGGGCTTTATCGTTCGGTTCGGGATAATTCTCGGACAGGGCAAACTTCCAGATCGTCGGTTTTGGTAGAAATGATGACTTCCCGGCACCACAAAAAGACCCCCGTTCGTCTGATCTGTAGTTTGGAGCGGACACCAAATGAATGCTGTCTCGAACTGATCTTCCTCCACGATACTCCAATCCTGGTGTAAGGGCAGATAGTCTTCGCTACCCATAGGTTTTACCATATAAGTGCCTCCATAGACCGTAGCGTTTCGGATGTGACCCAGTGTTTTATGGAGGAAAACCTGCTGGAGGTGATTGTTGATGAGATCATTGGTTTGGTCGCTGTTGTTCCTGCTACTTTCGTACAGAGGCTCTTTGTCAAAGTCATGTACATGTTGGTAAAAAAAGTCTCGCTCTGCTTTGATTTCCAAAGGACTCAGGAGGTCAAGGATCACGTATCCATCTTTCTGATATTTTTGGGTCACCTGGGGGTCTTTGAAAAGGCTTTTCATTTCCACAAATTGGTCAATCGGTAACGCGCTTCACGGTAGATATTCAATGGGGTGTACATCTGAAAAAAGGTGCGAGTGTCCACGTACTGCTCCTCCGTTTCGGGTTCCTGAGAAGGCTCCTCAGCAGGCTCGTTTTGGCCAAAGTGATTTTGTAGATCCATGATATGGCCATTCGGAAGATTGCCATATTGCAGAATATCCTGCTCTACAGTTGATTGGTCTGGATATAGATGCTGGCTAACAGGCGAACTGCCCACCACTTTGCAGAGCTCAGGCAAGAGGCCGGCCCGGTACAATTCCATGAGGTCGTCATTGTTATACCGGAGAAAGAATGATTCCTCTACTTCCAGTTTAAGGAATTCCTTTGGGTTATCAGGGTTGAGGTAATAATGGTAAAGACCGGCTGATTTAGGGGTAATACCAATACCTACAGCTACCCGATGGAGATCGCTCTTATTGGGCATGGCCGCATGAATGGTTTTATTATTGAAAATAAGTGCCTCTCCTGCAGACACATTTTCAAAAGTTAAATGGGAAAAGATCAACAACTCCTTGTTCATGGATGGGGTAGGTACTGCCGGGGATGGCGATCCAATGATGTGATTTAGAAAACGATGACTCCCCTTAAGAAAGCCAAGTGTCCCGTTGGATTGGTCTATGTCATATAGGCTGATCCAGACAGTAGCTGAAGTATGATCGGTTTCATGATCTACAAAAGTCCAGTCCTGATGAGGAAAGGTGTACTTTACCTGATCGGGGGCTTTGATGAGGTATCCGCCAAGGTGAATTTTAAAATCTGTTAAATGGGCATCAAGCTGAGGGGCTACCTTCTCCCTTACAAAAGCCGTGATTAGCGCCTTCTTTTCTTCCTGCTCTTCCAACGACACGTACATGCCATAGTCACTATTGGCGATGATCTCTGATAATATGTGTTTATCAGCAAAGTGGCGAAGTTCCTCTACGAGTTCACCGTTCAATATTTGCACTTTGCAGTAGCCATTCCGGGCAAAATGATCCTCTATATCCTGATCAATAAATCTCATGATTGCTTATTTAAAAACTGTCTCAATCTTTCCTGTAGTATTTCAGAGCGGTATATTCCTCGTTCATGAAGCATGCTTTCTAAAGACTCCCAGTTGAGTTCAGGAAGATAGTAAGGTTCCGATTTTTTCAAGGTCCCATCTTTCAGGTTTCCATGCTGGTGGAGGAGCGTCTTCGTGAGAGTTTCGTTGTTGTGTACCACAAAAAAGTCATTTCCCACTTCATATTCGGTGATCTGATGCAGGTTTTGAGGATCCGAAAATTGGAAATGTAATATTGGCTCATTGGTTACCGAAAAGCTCATGCAAAAAGCATATCTCCGCTTGGGTTGATTGTTTGGGAATGATCCGTGTATGGTCTTGTTGTTAAAAAAAACCACTTGTCCAGCTTTCATGGGTTCTATTTTGAGGTAAGGCATTAGCTCAAGTTTGAACCGTTCTACGGGGGTTTTGGCATATGGAAAGGGGAACACTCTTTTATAGTCAAAAAGCTGGTGGCTACCCGGGATAAATGCCATGGCACCATTCTCTAGATCCACATCGTCCAGGGCTACCCAGCACATGATGGAGGCGTGTTGCTCTTCATGGGTGTAGCTCCAATCCTGATGCGCCGGTACCAGGCCACTATTGGCCTCTTTGATCATATACGAGGTGGAGTAGGGTTCCCGGTCGATTAAAATCTTGGCAGAGATTGGATGCATAAAGTCGATCAGGAAATGATGAATCTCTTTTCTGAGGCTAAGACTCTCGCTGTCCATGGCCACATTGAATCCATAACCTTTGGTGTCCGGCAGAGGGGTGCTTTCCACATGCTGTCTGATGTGGTTCAATTGTGCGTCTGACAATAAGTCAAATATGACATAACCATCCTGTTCGAATTTGGCTTGATATGCAGGGTTCCTGAAAGGTTGTCTAACTACTTTTTCCATGAGATCCACTGCTTTATCCGTGCTGTGAGTGATGTTTTTTCTGTTGTTGGGTTGGTATGATGGTGTGATATGCACAACCCATTCCTTTGGAGTTGATTTTCAGCCAGATAAGTTTCTAAGGCACTGGATGGCATTGGGCTCCAGGTCGGTTTTTCACGGCTCAATACTCTATATCCTTTAGGGAGTTCATTTCTTTCGTACAGATCGTCGGCATGTTCAATGGTGTAGTCGTGGAAGAAGGCCTTGTCCACCGCCAACTTTATCAGGTCGTCCTCACCGGCTTCATTTCTCGCATAGAGATAATGCAATAGCGGAGCTGATGGGGGTGATAGTGTGAGTGCATAAGCTATGCGTGAATGCTGACTGGTGTTTGGAGTGGCCGCGTGTACGATTCTGTTGTCAAAAACAAAGGCTTCACCAGGCTGTATGTCTATGAAATCCAAATACTCGTATACCGTAAATTCATGTCCGGTGGTACCCGATTTCATGATGGTCACCGGGGTGCCTACAGGATGGGTGAATGTGGTCATACTGTTCCTGGCAAAGCCCAGGGTACTATTTTTTTGAGTAATAGGCATTAATGCTATCCAGACGGTGACAGATCGGTAATGATTGTGATCTACAAATGTCCAGTCCTGATGTGGGTATGTATAACCATTGGGGTCAGGATTTTTAATCAGGTACCCGCCCAGATGGGTTTTGTAGGGTTCAAAATACCGATCCAGTTGGTCCGAGATCAGTTGTTCTACCTGGTTTTCGATCTCCAGGCTTTTTTCAGTATCAAATTCTTCCAAAGTAACATAAAGGCCATATTGGGAGTTTTTCACCTCTTCACCTCGGATACTACTGTGATAAAGATCAAGTAGGCTTTGGGTCAGCGCTGGAGTAAGCAAGGGGATTTTCAGATAACCATGAGTGGTTAATCGCTCATCTAGTTTTTTGTCTTTGAAAATTGGATTCATTTTAGCCTCGTATTAGTGCTTGTACATCATCCTGGAGTTGAGGGTTGGCGTAGGGTCGGGTATGCAGCGTAGGCAATTCGGCGGTCTTTTCGGACCAAAACCCGGATTCAATTGTGAACTGGGTTGTGATCTTCTTAGCTATAGCCTGTTCACGGTGGGAGTCATACAGGTAGAGTAATGATTCGGCGCCCATAGGCTTTAGCACGGACTGTACGGCATAGCGTATTTGGTTACTTTGATTGGGTGTGGAAAAATGGATAGTCTTATGGTCAAAAATCACGCATTCACCTGCCTTTACTGGGAGTGGAATCCCTTTTTTGATCAGCTGATCATTATAGGTAGTGAATGAAAAGGGCATGTTGGGGCCCCTGTAGAGGTTGGTGATTTTGTGACTTCCCGGAATGAATGAAAGGCCACCATTTTGCTCATGGGTATCAATGAGTGGACACCATAGATTGAAAGCTGTGTAGATCGATTCATCTACCAGATTGAAATCCTGATGGCATTCCAGAAAACCATTGTTGGGGTATTTGATCATGAAGTTGCTGTAGAAGGTCTCATAGTCCACCAGAATATTACTCAGTTTAGACTGTACCAGTTGACCGATCAGGTTATTGACGGTTAGCTTGTGGTCAGCGTTATTATCAAAAATGGAAATGTAATAGCTCAGCTTTTCGGCAAATCCGATCACTGGTCTTGGCTGATGAAGTACTTCATCAGCAAATTTGACCAGGTGCTGCACCTCCTGATCCTCCAATAGTGGAAGCTTGACAAAGCCTGATTCCTCAAAGGAGTGTTGGATGTCTGCATTTAAAAATACTGGCGGTTTTATAGCTGCTTCCATTGAAAATTGGTTCTGATTTTCCCACTGAATAGATGTGATTGCGTATCTGATTCTGATTGAGACACACCCAGAAAAAAGAGATTTCTGAGCTGAAATACACGGCTTTCTATTTGGATGTAGAAAGATACGGTATATGTACCGGCATTAAGGAAACCTGATTCGACGAATGTGCTCAATTTTACGTTCTGTGGTTTTTTTTCGTGTATCCAACCTGCGGATGTGCTAGTGGATATAGAAAAAATGGGCAAGCCCGAATGGTCCTGTATGTGCATGGTCACGTTGAAAACTGAGAGGGGTTTCAGTATTTGAAATTCTGCTGCGAACCAGATCTCATTGGTGTTTGTAAGCCTTTGCTCCCCTTGTTCATTGGTGATGCTCAGCTGGCTAAAGGCCAGACTTGCGTGCTGCCATGGCAGTATCTTGTTTGGGTCGCTCCCCATGAGTTGATCTCTGAGGTACCTGTCCAAAACCTGAGGGCTATCAGACTGTTCTCTCACTTCCCCTTTCTTGAGCCAAATGAATCTGTTACAGTATCGTTCCAGCTCTGTGATGTTGTGGCTCACCAGCACGATGATTTTTCCTTTCTGGGAGAGGTTGATGATTGTTTCGAAGCATTTCTGCTGAAATTTGGTATCACCTACGGCCAGGATCTCATCAAAGAGGTAGATATCTGCTTCCAGAGTGAGGGCTATCCCGAATGCCAGTCGCATATACATACCATCGCTATAGTGTTTTACCGGGTGGTTCATCCAGGGAGCGAGCTCCGTAAATTGGTTGAGCTCACCGATTCTGTTCTTTAGGTCTGGACGACTGAGTCCAAGAAGTTCTCCTTTGAGGTAGTAATTTTCCTCCCCGGTGAGGTCTGGTTGTATGCCACTGCCTATTTCCAGTAGGCTGGAAAGCTGACCCACGTAGCGGACATCTCCAGCAGTAGGTGCCACAATACCTGATATGATTTTTAACAAAGTTGACTTACCGGAACCATTTTCACCAAGGATGCCCACAATATCTCCTGACAGTAGCTTGAAGCTGACGTTATTCAATACTTCCGAACGGTTGTAAGACTTAGATAAATGGTTTACCTCCAACATTAGATGTGATCTACTATTTTTTTATCAAAATTCTTAAATAAAACAATCCCGGGGAGCAACAGTAAACCAATACATAAGGTGGGCGAAATAAGAGCTTCCAGAGGGAAAGGATCTCCGAATAGTACCCACCGATAGGTCATGGTTATGCCAGTCATAGGATTGGCATAGATGATTGTGGAGAGCAATTTGGGCGTGTTTTCGATGGTGTAGAAAATAGGAGTTAGCCAAATTCCAAAATTAACCAGATATGGGACGAGGTGCAGCAGATCCCTTTTTTTTACCGAAAGCTGACTAATCCAGATTGGGATAATCATGCTGATCAGTAGGTTTATGAGTACGATACAAGGAAGTAAAAGAATGTTCCAGGTGATTCCTGATTGGATGGCCAGGTAAGTAAGTAGAAGGGCCAGGCCAAAGCCTAATTCTATGAGGCTCACGAAGCTTTTCGCTAGCAATAATATGAACTTAGGGAAGGCAATTTTTCTAATTAACTCTTGCTCACTGAGTAGTACTCCGGAGGATTGGTGCAGGTTTTGGCTAAACATGTGCCAGGGAAGAATACCGGAGAGTACATAAAGTGCGTAAGGGTATTTGTCAAACTGAAAGTCGAAGACATATCTGAAGAAAATGGAATAGATGATCAGTGCTGTTAAGGGCTGTATGAATGCCCAAGTCCAGCCAAGTACGGATTGGGAATATTTGATTTTCAGGTCCCGTCTTACCAGCGACCTTATGATATGTCGGTGTTTATAAATTTGTTTGAAGTATTCACACGTTGTGTAATTTAGGGCAGTGATGCGTGTGGTATTCATATCATTTGTTCTTAATGTCTCTTAGTCTTATCCATATACTCAATCCCTTCGACAGCCAAAACGCCGATCAACAGCGCATTCAGGAGGTAACATTTCAGAGTATTGCCAACGCCCTGACTCACGGTACAGGGCATCTGAAAGTGAGGGTTTGTGCGACCCGATATTCTGAAGATGTGAGCCCTCTCCCCAAATATATGACCGAACTCCCCAATCTATCCCGATCGGTGTTGGATTTTGGTGATTTTAATCCAAAGAGGCGTTATCCGTTGATAGCAGATATCCTGGCTGAGGCTGTAAAACTCAATGGGGACTATTACATTTATACCAATATGGATATCGCACTACAGCCTTCGTTTTATAATTTCGTGAGCGAGCAGATTTGTGAGGGGAATGATGCGGTGATTATCAACCGGCGGAGAATACCGTGGGGATATGCCAATAAGGAGGTGTCGGAAATGTATTTATTAAAGGGTAAAAAGCATCCGGGATTCGACTGCTTTGTGTTCTCCAAGGCCATTGCTGAACAACTCATTCTAGGGCATATTTGTGTCGGAATTCCCTTTATTGGGGTAGCTCTTGCGCACAACCTTTTCGCTTTTGCTAATCGCCTGGCATTTTATGACCATGAACAGCTTACCTTTCACCTGGGTATGGAGGTGATGCCGCCTCGTCAGCCAGATTATTATTGGCATAACAGGAGGGAGTTTTTTAACAATGTAAAGCCCGCACTCTGGCCACATTTTGATGTGAGCAGTTTCCCCTATGGCAGAGACTGGCTCCCTATCAGGCTCGTTCGCTGGGGACTCAATCCATCACTCTTTATTTGGATGAATACTAAATTGCTTTTGCGCAAAATTTTGTTCTAGACAGATGGTGAGAGAGATTGTCGGATAAAGATACCCTGGGAAACCCCAGGTTGATCAAATCCCAAGAGGGTATAGGTGTTTTTGAAACGATCAAAGGCCTTTTGATTGTGAATGGCCTTATCAAAACGGCTTTTGGAGATACTCATTTTCAAAAAACCTCCACCTAAGGAATGATCTATCGTAAAGCCGAGGTGCTTGTTATAATCAATGGCCTGCTGATTCACGGCAGACACTTTAGCTGAAATCTCACGGATGCCCATCAGATTGATCCCAAAATCTAGCAAAGGTAATGAGGCGGCAAAGGGAGCAGGTGAGCCCCAGAAAGAAGGTTCGCCTATGAAGAGTCCACTTTCAGCTACCGAATCTTCGAAATTTATATTTTGAAGCTGAATAAGCCCAATGGCTAGATCGTTGACATGTATGATGAAGAAATAGTTGACACTATTGTTTATCGTACTGAACCAGTTTTGTTGCATTTCGGGAGTGATTTCTCCCTGATACTCCATTCGTGACCGGATAGCATCACTCGTTCTCCAACGGCGGACCATCTCCAGGTCATTTATGCGCAATCTCCTTAATTCGACCATTTCCCCTGATATCTTCATCTGTTTTGCAGCATCTGGTTGAAAAGTGCAATTCTTTGGGTAAATGAATAGCGTGATGGGTGTTGACTTTTTTGATGTACCAACGGTACAAACTTACAGTTGGAGGCGTGAGCAAGTAAATCATGGTCCAGAAAATGTGAGAAACCAGCTTCGAAGCACCGATTCAAAGTGCGCCTGTGAATGAGTCTTGTAGAAGAGCCGGTGACCTTGGTGCGGTATTTCAAGGACATGATCTTACTCACGACCCATGATCCGATTTTGGGAACCAGACCACCCCCTCTGTAGCTTGCATAAATCAGGTCTGCCTCCTCCCTGATAGCATGCTGCAATAAGTAGGGTAAATCCACAAGACGCACCGGTAAATCATCGTCCAGGGTAAATACATAGGGCGATGAGGTCACCTTCAATCCTTCTATAGTGGCGTGGTGCTGTCCCTGATTAGTTGGGGTACTGATAATTTCAATATTTGGTTTAAAAGACTCCAAAGCGCTGAGTGTGGCATCGGTGCTGGCATCATTTACCACAATGATTTTTGAGAAAATTTCTCTATGCTTCAATACCTGACGTAGGCTGTGGGCAATAAATTCAGTTGAATTGTAGGTGGGGATCACCAGGTCTGGTCGCTGTATATGTAGGTCAGATTTCACAGATACTAAAATAATCAATCGAGGGGAGGTTGACCACTGCAGTGCCCCATGATAGTCCGGTACCAAAACCACAGAGCATGATCCGGTTTTCTTTCTCCTGCAGACAGGAGATAGTACTCATGGTGATGGGGATGGTGGCAGAACTCATATTACCAAATCGATCCAAAGTCATGGGACATTTATCTGATGGGATGTTGAGTTTGTTTCGAATGGAATCGTTGATGATTTTGCTGGCCTGATGGAAGAAATAATAATCAATGGAGGTACTTGCCTCATTTTGAAACAGTTGAATTCCAGGAACCACTGATTTCAGACCGAAATTCAGGATTTGATGGCCATCTAACTTTAAATAACCCGAACCTTCAAAGGCTCTAACTGAATTGTCTATGGGTCGCATTGAGATTGCCTCTCGATTGCTTCCATTATTCCCAATTTTAAAATCCCACTCCACGTTGTGCTGTTTAGTCACCAAAGTAGCAGATACGCCATCTGAAAACAGAGGAACCGTACCGGAATCTTTGTCATGAATCAGTCTTGATGACAGATCTCCACAAATAAGCAGGCCGTGATTCCGGGAATCCCTACTTAGGAGCCTTTCCATAATATGCAGGCCATGGACAAATCCTGAGCAGCCCATGTTCAGTTCCAATGAAAGGGTGTCATTTGTCAGTCCTAGTTTTGTCTGGACATCTATAACGGTATTAGGTACTTGTTGATCGCCGGTTTGGGTGATGAGTAAGATGATTCCGACATCCTGGCGATTGACTCCAGAACCTGAGAGGACGTCTTCTGCCGCCATCACTGCAAAGTCGGAAAGCTTATGGTGCGCTGATGCAATATGTCGTTTGTCTATTCCGATTACCTCGATGAGGCGTTGTCTCAGTGAAGCGGGAATCCAGTCAATATCGTGATTGTAGGCTACTAATCGGGGTATTTGTGTACTTATTCCGGTGATTTTCATCTTGTTGTATTACCAGAGTGAAGACGACCAGAGGCTGTCATTGTTTTGTCAGCGGCAAGCATTGCTCATACAGGTCGGATAAGGTTGTATTGTTCCGAAGGTGCTCCACTTCTATCAGGACTCCAAAAGATTTTTCAACCTCGGTGATGATGATCAGCGAGACCAAAGATGACCAGGAGCTGTGATTTTTGTAATCGGTATTCTCATCGATTTTATCATCAATTAGCTCTCTCTGAAATACCTGAACAAACTCTTTTAATTGACTCATAGACCGGGCAAATATATGGAAGTGATTGGACAATCTTAGTGTTGTGAACTTGCTCCCGGAGTTGTCAGCACGAGTAAATAGTATTATCCATGAGCAGGAGGGGAATCGATTGCTTGGTTTTTGACTTTTTCGTCGGCAATTAGGTGGGCTTCAACGAAAATAATGGCTCTTAGGTCTAAAATAGGATTACTTTACTCTGTCAATGATTCGACTAATGCTAACCAATCAATGCTATATAAAGTGAATAAAATTTACTTGTTTCTCGCCTCAATGGGCTGCGTGCTTTTTTCTCATGCCCAGATCTGCCCTCAGAATAATGCCAATGTTGATTTGGGTACTCCAAGCCTCACTACCAGCGCTCACACCATTAACACTGGTGATGTAGAGTCGATTACAGTGGTGAAGGGAGCCGTCTACCTTTTTGATAAATCCAGCACATCATTTAGTTCGCATATGGCGCTCTATTCTTCGCTTGGTGGTTCTATTTATCAGGAGAAGTGGAAACAAACTGGTAATACCAAGTCATGGCAGTCTGATTATGATGGAGAGCTTTGGTTTACCATCACTGATCAGAATGTTGGCAATTCACCTACAGGGTATGCTTACAGTTGTGGATACAATGCTACCAGTGCGGTCTTGAATGTACGACAGACAACTAATAATATTAACATCACCGAGCATCCTACGAATGTCAAGGCCAACTGCGGTGATCCGGCGATATTTTCTACCAATGCGAACATCAGCGGGACTTCCAATGCCACTTTCCAGTACCAGTGGCAAGTAAGCACCAATAATGGTAGCTCTTTTTCCAATATGGCTGGTGCCACCAGTGCCACCCTGAATATAGCTGAGGTCGAGAGCACAATGTTTGGCAACCAATATCGTTGCGTGATTAAAGTAGGTGCCGAGTCAGCCACCACAAATGCTGGGATTTTATTGGAACGAGGCATTGATCCTCCTTCGGGCATAGAAGCCACTCAGGATCGTTGCGATGCGCAAATAGACATCACTTGGGAATGGTATCAGGTGAATCCATCCAAGTTTAAGATTCAGGTGAGTACCAATAATTCAACATTTACTGATCTGGTGGAGCTGGCGGGAGCCAAGAGGAAATATCAGCATACTGGCATCACCAAAGGCACTCGATATTACTATAAAATCAGCTCATACAATGAGGATTGTGGAACCTACGGTTCTTCATCAGACTCGGAATACGGTCTGTCACCTGTAGATCCGGCAGCACCAACAGGTTCTTCTGTGCAGGAAGTGAGTGTAGATGGAGGTAAGGGTGTAAGGGTCACGTGGACTGATAACTCTGCTGATGAAACGGGCTTCATCATTACCCGAACCAATTCAGATGGGACCAATTTGGTAGAATACAAATACGTCTCCAACGAGACGGAAATGAACCAGACGGGAGCTGTCAGAACCTATACAGACAAACGTATAGATAACTGTCAGCCTTATACTTATAGGGTATACGCTTATAATCCATGTAATGCCACAGGGGTAATTGCCGTAGACGGATCAGGAAGCGCTGCTTCGCATGACATAGTGGTTGAAACCACGATTTATGATATTCTATATCCTAGTGCGCTCGTTACTTCCAAAGGATATTACTCAGATCGAATTTCTCTGAAATGGGGGATCAATATGAACTCCAACCATTCATTTGCTGATAGATTTAAGATTTACTCAAGAGAGTTGGGAGATGCAGTAGTTCCTGAGTTGGTATCTATAGTGGATAGTGATTTGCGCCAGTTCAATGATGACAGGGCGGATGCCGGGGTGCTTTATGAGTATTTCATTGTGGCTACTGGCGATTGCGGAGATGGTGAAATCAAAAGCTTTGATATTACCACGATCAATAGTTACCCTAACCTTCCAGCGGATTTGTCTGGACGAGGAGTGGGATACTCTATTGGCTTCAGAAGTCCGAGTGGGGTAGTAAATGGTAATATTTCTTACCAGGGTGGTGTTGCTGTTCCGAATGTGAAGGTAGTAGTAGAGCGGGAGGAGGGAAACTCAGGGTCAGCCCTCGATTTTGATGGTGTGAACGATTATATGGAGGTTCCATACACCACATTTTTGAATTTTGAGGGAGCCATTACTGTCTCTATGTGGTTAAAGCCTGATCAGGTGGCTGTTTCGGACAGAACAATCCTTCATAAGAATGGGACCATCAAGTTGACCCAAAGTGGTGAAGCTCTCAAAGTGGACATAGGGACTGTGAATGTTACAGTGGACACGGTCTTCGAGGCTAACCAGTTCAAGAATGTTACGGTGACTTTTGATGAAGCCGAGCTTATCGTCTATGTCAATGGTAAAGAATATTACAAAGGAAGTCATTCATATGACCTCACTGCAAATACCAATAATGTATTCATCGGAACGAACGCCACAAAAACCAATTATTTCTCTGGTATTATTGACGAGACCCGGTTACATACGGTTTCTCAGGATAGCCTGACCATATTAAAAGATTACGGAAGGTTGATCAAGCCTAATAAAGCAGGACTGGCCGCTTATTGGCGATTCAATGAAGGCGTAGGTCCCTATGCTTTTGATTTGTCAAACACAGGGGGAGTGTATCACGTGAACGATGGAAATATATCTGGAGCCACATGGTCTGTGGATGTGCCCGATGGCCGACAGCTCGGCATGGCGGGATTCACGGACGCCAATGGTAACTACACTGTCACGGGTATTTCCTATTCAGGAACAGGGGGGAATTTTACAGTCACCCCTAAAATAACGCTTGGAGGCGCGGTTCACGCATTTACCCCTTCCCAAAAGGTGTTGTTCATTGGCGAAGGTGTTTCTGTGCAAAATCAGATTGACTTTAAAGACATTAGTTCCTTTCAGGTTACCGGATATGTTCGTTATCAATTTGGTGATAACACTGTGGGGGCCGAAGGGGTGCGCTTTCTGATAGATGGTGAGACATACGTCCAGAATGGAAGTGGATTTGTAGAAAGTGATGTCAATGGATACTTTAATATTCAGGTGCCTATTGGTCTACATAGCATCCAGGCCCAGAAAGCCTTTCATACCTTCAACAATGAAGGAAACTGGCCCACCTCTACGGCCAAATATGATTTTCAGGCTCCCGTATCGAATGTGCTGATTTATGACCTCACTACCAGAAAAGTGAGAGGTCGTGTAGTGGGAGGTAAAGTGGAAGGAGAAAAGCCAGTTGGCTTTGGAAAATCTGTTAATAACATCGGGGCTTCGCTCTTCAAACTAGAAGAAGCTACAGGCAAACCTATAGAGGCGACCGTCACCCCAGATGCTAACACAGGAGAATATGAGGTAGATGTGCCTCCATTGAAGTACACAGTATATAACCCTAATAAATCAGATGGTTCTGGCTTGCAAAGAGGTATTCACATTGCATCCAATAACAGTGCAACCTTATATTTTGAGCAGGCCATCCTGGCGGAGGATTTGACCATTGATCTTAGAGCGGCCGACACAGAAAAGTATGTCATTGACTCTACACTCAATGGTTCAGATGAGTGGGTAGTAGATTCTGCAGCCTACCACTCCATCAATAATTTCATCTACCGTTCAGAGCCTCAGGTGGGTGTTTACGATGGTTCAGAAGAGGTAGATCAGGAATTTGAAGGTGAGGAGTTTTACGTTCATACCAATAAGGATAATACTAAAGACACTATAGATGTAAGGGCAGGTATGCCTTATCCGGTGCTTATTCAATCTAAGGATTATAGCTTGCGCATTGAAGTCAGTGAAATATACGAGCGGAATGATCTTGGCCCTGTGGTGAAAGATACTGTGCCGGTTTCAGATGCAGCGCTCGAATTGTTCAACTATTGGGGAAAAGGATATTATAGAGATAGCGATGATGATGTAGCTTACTATAGCCCGGTCAGCGCATCGCCTGGTACTTTGGAGGCAATCACTTTATCTGATGCAGATGGTGATACCACTTATACTTTCAAAACGGCTAACCCAGAGTTTAATAACAATGCTTCTTTCGATTCGCAGAGTTTCACCAAGTCCATTCAGGTGACCGTGAAAACCAAAGGAAATGAACCGGTGTATTGGCCAGGAGGCTCAGATGTTAACATTGTTCAGAATGGATACATTCTTGGATCTGCACCTATTGCTGGTACCAGTTTTGTTACCCAGGGACCAGATGTAGTAGATTTTGTGTTAAGAGACCCACCTGGGGACGGCAGTTTTACCATGCTTGAGCAGGGTAAGTCGGTAAGCAAAACTTCTTCATTCACTTCCTCTGCGGGGCAGTCGGTGAACCTTGAGTTGGGGATTGGGGTATCTGTGACGACCTGGGTAGGTTTTGGCGCAGGAACCATCAATGAATCTGAAGCAGATGCTACCACTGGTTTGGATGTAAGCTACAAGTTGAGCAACACAGGAGAGCGTGTGACCACCTATACGGCCACAGAGGCTTTTCAAACCTCTGAAGATTATACCGGCCCTGATTTTGATTTATTTGTCGGTAAGTCCGAGAACGTAAGATTTGGAGTTTCGCAAACCTTGTCACTTGTTCCGGTTTCGGACTGCGGCACACCAAATGTGAGCTGTACGGGATCAGTAATTACGGCAAAAGATGGCACAGAGTATAAACTCGGATCTTATTTGGCGACATTCATGAACCCAACAGGAGAGGCCACCTTGTTTGCCTATACCGCCCTCCACATCGAAGGTACTTTAGTACCTAACCTCAAAATGCTCCGTAACAATGTGCTTTTAAATAACAGTAAATATGTGAGTGCGTTGGATGGTGCAGATCCTAATTTCGGGAAGAATAATGACGACCCTGTATTTCCGAACCCAAGTACAGCAACGCCTTCTATCACTGAGCCAGAGGATCTTTCAGGTCCTAGCTATACATTCACCAGGGTAGATGATGAGGAACTGGATTCTGTGAGATGGCTGAATCAGCAAATTAAGCTTTGGGAGAAACAACTCGAGCTTAATGAGAAGGAAAAGGTTGAGCTTGTTCAGGCCAATCGTCCGGTGAGAAATATTAGTTACAGTGGAGGTTCTGCATTGACATTTGAACAGACCTCATCTGAGACTTCCACTACTTCATTCGAATATGAGTTTGCTGAATCCATCAGCGCCGGTACTTCGCTGGACTTCTCCCTATTTGGGGTGAGTATGGAACTGGATATGAAAACTTCAGTAAACCTGGAACAGGGTGGAGTAGAGTCTGATAGTGAGGAGAATAGTACTACATTTTCCTATACGATTTCAGATGAGAGCCCCACGGATTACTTTAATGTGAAAGTGCATGAATCTACCCTTAAAAATGGCCCCGTATTTCAGATTGCAGATGGTGGTGTGACTACCTGCCCTCATGAAGACGAGGTGAAAACGAAATATTATCAGCCTGGTACTCAGATCAGTGCCCGCACATTTCAGCAGGACAAGCCTCGAATAGAAGTGGATGTGCCTATCATGTATAATGTTCCGGCTGATGAGAAGGCCAATTATACCCTGACATTGTTTAACGATAGCGAGAACACCCAGACTATGTATTACTCCTTGTCGGTGGTGGAGTCTTCAAACCCTAATGGGTTGAAAATAACTATGGATGGAACCAACCTGAGTAAGGGCCGTGAGATACTTGTTCCTGGTGGATCAGCCATTCAGAAGATTCTTGAAATAGAGAAAGGGCCATTTGAATACGATTATCCCAATGTACAGGTCATCCTGTCCAGTAGTTGTCAATACGACCCTACCGGTGTTTACAAGTTGATAGGGGATACTGTATCTATTTCTGCATATTTCTTACCCCAGTGTACCACTCCGGAGATACTTACTCCTAAGGATAACTGGGTGGTGAATTCCAACCTTATGGATACCCTTACGGTAATGATTGGTGGGTTTAATATCAACTACAGTGGATTCCGTAGTGTCAACTTGGAGTACAAGCAGTCTGCACAGTCCACATGGTCTGTTTTGGAGACATTCTATCGCGATACCACAGGTCTTAATGATCCCAATGCTATTCAGATTCCAAGAAACAATCCTGTGATTGAATACGATTGGTTTCTTAAAGACATCAACGACGGATCCTACGATTTACGCGCTGTAACTAAATGTGATGTGGCAGCTTCCGGGTCTGTGGTCTTTGGTGAATCTGAGATATTCAGTGGTTTGATCGATAGGGTAAACCCTCATCCTTTTGGAGCTCCACAGCCGAGTGACGGAATTTTGTCTCCTGGTGAGCAGATCATGATTCAGTTCAATGAGCCTATTAATAGTGGGTTGCTTCGGCCTACTAACTTTGAAATCAAAGGCGTGCTGAATGGAGGAGAAGTCAGGCATAGTGCCAGTATGCACTTTGCTGGTGATGCCAATCATTATATGGAAATCCCGGCAGGTATAGACCTTAAGAGAAAGTCGTTTACAGTGGATTTCTATTTGGCTCGTAAATCCCTTGGTGAGCAGATCATCCTGTCCCAGGGTAACGCTTCAAGTGATGCCCTGGAAATTGGTTTTACGGCGAATGACAAGGTTTATTTTAAACTAGCCAATAAGATTGAAGTATCTACGGCTTCTATCACCGATCAAAACTGGAGACACTACGCATTGGTCTACGACCATAAGAACGGTACAGCCTCCATTACACTGAATGGAGATACTGACGGTGATGACATAAATAATGACTTTGGTGCAGACTATACCGATGAAGGCAAGGTCTATGTGGCTCAGGCGAAATATGACAAAACCAAACCTCTGGATGCCAAAGTGCATGAACTGCGCATCTGGAACAGAGCTCTGTCAGAAAGTAAGGTGAGTATCATCGCTACCAAGCGTCTTGAGCGAAATGAGTTTGGATTGATTGGTAACTGGAGGATGGAAGAAGCCGAAGGCAGTCAAGCCAATGATCACATTAGGTTTAAGAATGCACTCATCTCTGGTAATTGGTCCATAGAACCAATAGGATTTGCTTATGACCTGGGTGCTAACAGCTACCTTACCAGTAAATCCCTTGCCTTTACGGCAGAGAATGATTTCACCATAGAGTTCTGGTTTAAGCGTGCTGCCACTACTGATAGTGTGACGCTTTTGAGCACGGGCATAGGAGATGCAAGAGATGCCAACAGCGTGGGCTGGGCGATTGGTACTGATGCCTCAGGTAAACTCCTCATTTCAAACAATGGAGAGAAACATCAGGTAGGCTCTGTGAGCTATATGGACAACACCTGGCACCATTTTGCGCTTTCAGTCAATCGCATCACGAGCCCCAATGTATACATTGATGGCGCTCAGATCGCCTCTATTGATGATCAAAACTGGATAGGTTTTGGTGGTTCAAAAGTATGGATTGGAGCACGTGGGTGGTTCGATGGAGCAGTGGAGCAGACCGATCAGTATTTTGAAGGCGCTTTTGATGACATCAGAGTATGGTCTAAGGCCAAGACAGCTGAGCAAGTGGAGCTGCAGCGGATGTATAAATTGTCAGGTGCGGAAGGTTCTCTGGTCACTTATTTCCCTTTTGAGACTTTCGTAGATGACTCGGGAGTTCTTGTGAAGAGTGTCTCTCTGGACAACGAAGTAGCGGGTGCCAAGGTAGATGATGTGATTGCCCTGCAGGGTACTGGTGGGGAAGTTGAAAATACGCCAACCATCAACCTGCCAAGGCCTGTTAGTTATGTGAACTTCTCTTATTCCGCCAATGGTGATAAGATTATACTTTCTCCTACCGATCCTGATAGTCTGCTGGAAGGTGTTATTCTCGATATCACAGTTAAAAACATTCGTGATCTCAATGGTAACGTCATGAACAGCCCAGCGAGTTGGACGGCTTACTACAATAAGAACAGCGTGCTTTGGGTGGACAATGACAAGTCTTTTGATTTGGAATTAGGCTCCACACTCACCTTTAAAGCTTCAGTTTCTAATATCGGTGGGTCAGTAGAGAACTTCAGAATTACGAATGTGCCTGATTGGCTCACTGTTTCTCCTTCATCAGGGACTCTGAGTCCGTTGACGACCAAAGAGATTACTTTATCGGTAGATGAAGGAATTAACCTGGGTGATTATTCTCAGGATATCTACCTCACTACGGACTATGGATACGATGAACGATTAATGGTTAATTTGAATGTCTACCAACCGGCACCGGATACTTGGGAAGTAGACCCCGCTGAGTACGAATACTCTATGAGTTTGGTGGGTAAGGTGAAGGTAAATGGTAAATTCTCACAGGATGGAGATGATCAGGTAGCTGCTTTTGTTGACAATGTATGTAGGGGAGTGGCCACACTCAGGTATGTAGAAGCTTATGATCAGTATTTTGTCTTCCTCAATATTTACTCAAACCGAGTAAGCAATGAGAATGTGGAACTGAGAATATGGGATGCTTCAGATGGAATAGTTTACACCAAGGTTGATCCTGCCGTAGCATTTGTCTCGGAGACACGCTTGGGAAGTGCATCATCTCCCGTAGTGATAGAAACCACAGGCCTTGTACAGGTAAGACAGGATTTGGTAAGGGGTTGGCAGTGGCTTTCGTTTAATACAAATTCTGCCCAAATGGCCAATGTGAATAATTTCCTCGCCAATATCACTGCTTCCACCGGTGACATGGTGAAGACTCAGGGGGCTTTTGATCAGTATGATGAGGCGAATGGATGGATTGGTACCATTAGCAACAGTGGCGGGATTCGAAACAATACTATGTACAAGTTCAAACTGGCCAATGCAAGTGTACTTGAATTTAGTGGAGCAGAAATAAACCCTGAGTCTGAGGTCATTCAGGTGAAGGAGGGTTGGAACTGGATCAGCTATATCTCTCAAAGAACTCTTGAGATCAATACCGCATTGTCTAATTATACGGCTAGTGTAGGTGATGAGATCAAAAGCCAGCGTGGGTTTGCAGTTTATGAGGGGCCTATGATAGGATGGATCGGGTCACTCACTCACCTGACTAAGGGCAACGGATTCATGCTGAAGTCTTCCACTCAGACCACATTCACTTATCCGAGTGTGCCATTAACTGCACGATTGGCGGCAGAGCCCGTTTCGGAAAGTGATATGCATTCAGTAGGGATGAGCTTTGATCAGTACCCAAGCAATATGTCAATCGTGGCCACGGCCAATATGAATTTTGACGAAGGCAACCAGATGATGGTATACGATGAGACCGAACTCGTAGGGTATGCCTATCCGAAGTATATAGGGCAGCAGCAACTGTTATTCATCACGGTGTTTGGAGAGCAGCCGAGCGGAGCCTTGAGTTTCGAAGATTCGTTTGGGCGCCTTTATGCTCCTGAGGATGGACGCACACTGGAATTTAGAGCGGATGCTTCCCACGGTACAGTTGGGTCACCATTAAGGTTGATGACCAATACTACAGAAGTATTGGATGTCATTAATTCCACTGTCAGACTTTACCCAAATCCATTCCAGGAATCTATTTTATTGGAGATTACTTCCGATATGAAAGACCTGAGCTATGAGTTGGTAGATCTGTCAGGTAGACTACTACAGAAAGGCAATATACCTACTCACCAAAAGTCCATTCGGTTTGGAGAGACTCTTGAAAGTGGCGCTTACTTCCTCAAAATCTATCGGGTTGAGGAGCTTGTCAAGACCGAGAAAATAGTTAAATATTAAAAATCACTGCCCTTTAGGGAAATCTCTAGAATAATGAAGAATATTATATTAATGATTTTGGTCTTGTCCGGAGCCATGAGCTACGGACAGGCACCAGGCTCCTGGACAGTGGATCCAAATGACTTCACCTATGACATGGCCATCACGGCCAGACTAGAGGTGAATGGCAGGGTTTCCACCAGCAGTAATGACGTGGTGGCTGCATTTATAGACGGTGTAGTCGTCGGTGTGGGTAGCCCGGATGTGAATGTTCCATCCACAGGTGAGGTAGTCATTTTCCTTACAGTCTATAGCAATTCTGCATCAGGGAAGACCGTTACTTTTCAGATCTACGATGATCAGAATAATGAAGTGCTGAATGCGGTGAATAGTCTGGCTTTTGAAAACAATGCGCAAACGGGCTCCAATACTGTACCATATGTGATCTCCGACAACTATGCACCCACGGCCATTTCGCTCTCGGCTTCATCGATCAGTGAAAATCTCACAGCCGGATCAGTAGTGGGTGTGCTGAGTACCACAGATGCCAATCACAGTACCGGGTTTACCTACCAATTGGTGACAGGTGAGGGAGATACGGGCAATTCATTTTTTACCATTACCGACAATGAGTTGAAGACCGCAGAGATACTGAATTTTGAAGTAAAAAATGAGTATTCTGTTCGAGTCCAAACCACCGATCCCAAGGGTGCTACCTTTGAAAGAGCTTTTGTCATTACAGTATTGGACGTAAACGACGGGCCTACGGACATCATTCTTTCTGCGAGTACCCTGGCAGAAAATAATGAAACTTTTGCTCAGGTGGGCCTCTTGACGACTACAGATGAAGACACGGGGGATTCATTTGTATATACCCTTACGGGATCTGCCGATGACAGCAATTTCGAAATTCGGGATGGAAACAGATTGGTACTGGGGGTCGTCGCCAATTTTGAAGTAAAAGCGAGCTATTCTTTGACCATTACAGTTACCGATCAGGCCGGTGCGGGGTTGACCTATCAGGAGAGTTTTGTGGTGAATATTTCCGATGTGAATGAAGCACCCACTGATATTACCCTCTCCAATAATGAGCTGGATGAAAACAGTCCGACAGGAACGATACTAGGTACTCTGACTACTACAGACCAGGATTTGTCTGCGGGGGATACGCATACCTATACTTTCATCAACGGAACAGACTCCAATGGGGACTTTCTATTGGATGGTAACACCCTGAAGGCAATAGTTGTCCCGGACTTTGAAGAGAAAAGTACATACTTCCTTACACTTGTAGTGAAAGATGCTGCCAACAACACTTTCACAAAACAATTTCAGATCAACATCCTGGATGTGAATGAAGCACCCAATGATATTTATCTGAGCAAGAATACGCTTGCAGAGGATGCTGCCATAGGTACTTTCATCGGCAGGCTCTCAGTTAACGATGTGGATGATGTGGATACATATGAATATGCCTTTGTCTCAGGGGATGGAGATACAGGCAATGCGCTGTTTCAGATTACTGATGATGAAATTACCTCCAATGGCAATTTTGATTTTGAAGTAAAAAGCGAATACGAAGTGAGGATACAGGCTACTGATGCGGGAAGTAATACTTTTCAGAAAGTGTTCACAATTGTTTTGTTAGACGCTAATGATCCCCCTACGAATCTCAAACTGTCAAAGTCGGACTTTTATGAAAATAACACCATCGGGCAGGAAGTAGCTGTGATTTCAGTCACTGATCAGGATGCCACAGATGAGTACGTTTATAGTCTTATTGGGACCGACCATGATGACTATTTCGAGATTAATGATAATAAACTGTACGTTCAGCAGGTCATCGATTATGAGACCAATACTACTTTGACTGTTACCATCCAGGTGACGGACGATGGCGGAGCAGGGTTTTCCTATCAAAAACAGTTCGTGTTGACCATCAACAATCGAAATGAAGCACCTACAGAAATCTTTGTAACCAATCTCTCCATACCGGAGGACATGGCAGTGGGACAAAAGGTGGCGGATCTCTCTGCAGAGGATTCTGATAATGTATTTGGCGAGGTGCATACCTTTAGTTTCTCGAGCGGTGAGGACACTGATGGCCCCTTCTTCATAGATGGCTCTAGCATCAAACTGGCTCAGAAGGTGGATTTCGAGTCGGTATCATCTTATTTCATTTCATTGATGGTGACTGACAAAGCTGCGAATACCTTTGTTCAGCAATTCCAAGTCACTATAGAAGATGTAAATGAGCCGCCGAATGACGTCTATCTAAGTAAAAATACATTAAAAGAGGATGCTACTCCAGGCACTTTTATTGGCCGACTGTCCGTCAATGATGTGGATAATCCGGACGTATTTACTTACGCGTTTGTGTCTGGTGATGGGGATACCAATAACGATTTGTTTCTATTGGAAGATGATGTGTTTTTATCCAATGGAACCTTCGATTATGAAGTAAAAAGTGAATACGAAGTGAGGGTACAGGCTACTGACAATGGTAGCAATACATTCCAAAAGGCTTTTAAAATTAACCTTACGGATGCCAATGATCCTCCTACAAATCTCAAATTGTCTAAGTCTGATTTTTATGAAAATAACACCATCGGGCAGGAAGTAGCAGTGATTTCAGTCACAGATCAGGATGCCACAGATGAGTATGTTTTCAGCCTGGTGGGTAGTGATCACGATGATTTCTTTGAAATCAACGACAATAAGCTATATGCGCAGCAGGTGGTGGATTATGAGACCAATACCACGCTCACCATTACCATTGAGGTGACAGATGCTGGCGGAGAGGGTTTTTCTTTTGATAAGGAGTTTACCCTGACGATCAACAATAGAAATGAGGCGCCTACTGCGATCATGGTTTCGAATCTGATAGTTCCCGAACACACCGGAGTGGGACAAAAAATTGCGGATCTTTCTGCGGAGGATACTGATAATGCTTTCGGTGAGCTTCATACTTTCAGTTTTTCAAACGGGAATGATACCAGTGGTCCGTTTTTCATAGATGGAAACACCATTACCATGGCTGAAAAGGTGAACTATGAGGTGAAGTCTTCATACTTCATTGCCCTGAAGGTGAGTGATAAGGAAGCCAATACGTTTGTGCAGCAGTTTACCATCACCATTTCGGATGAAAATGATGTGCCGACAGCAGTTGCCTTGTCGGGGAATACGTTTGACGAAAATCTGCCTGTTGGTACTGAAGTGGGAGAGTTCACCACAACAGATGAGGATGCCGGCGAGACCTTTACCTATGCCCTCAAGGCGGGTGCCGGTGGTGGCAGCAATGCGCTGTTTAGTATAGAGGACAATGTGCTGAAAACAGCACAGGTTTTTGATTTTGAGCAGACGGGCAGTCTTAGCGTGAGGGTGGCAGCTACAGATGGAGATGGAGCGGTGATAGAAAAAGCCTTTGCCCTTACGGTGAATGATACCAATGATGCACCAACAGGTATCCTACTGTCCAACGATGTGGTAGACGAAAATCAACCTTCAGGGACTTTAATCGGAGTCCTCAGTACAGACGATACAGATGCTTCTGATTCATTCAGCTACACCATCACCGGAGCGGATGCTGAGCAGCTGAAGAAGTTTTTTAAAATAAGCGGAGATCAGCTGCAGACAAAGGTGCCGCTGGATGCGGAAGGGCAGGGCCAATTTGCCCTGGAAATCACGGTGACTGATAAAGGCCAAAGTACATTTTCTGAGAATTTTGTCGTGTTGGTAGAATCAGTCAATGAAGCTCCTGTACTGGCTGATACCACCCTGTATATTACTGAGAATTCTGAGAGTGAATCCTCATTGGGTTTTCTGAACGTGACTGACGTGGATGGGGATGATTTTACCTTTGAGATCATAAGAAGTGATCCATTCTTTGATGAGAGTAAAGGAGCATTCAGGATTGATGTATCCGGTCAGGTATTGGTGAATAATAAGGATTCCCTGGACTATGAAGAACTGAAGGAGGTGATCTACAGGGTGCGTGTGACAGATAGTGGCAGTCCGCAACTGACTGTGGAAGCACTGTTGAGAATAGAGATTCAGGATGCTGTCGAATCTGATCTGTTGCCTGTGAATGAAGTAATTACACCTAATTCAGACGGATACAACGACTATTTCTTTATCCAGAATATCAGTTTGTATGAAGGCTACACCTTGGTGATTTACAAAGGGTCCGGAGTAGAGGTGTACCGAAGCACACCATACGCCAATGAATGGGACGGTGTGAGCCAAAACGGCAAGGATCTCGATCCTGGTGTCTATTATTATAAGTTTTACAGTAGTCTTGGAAACCTTTACCGTGGTACTGTCACCATCATAAGAAACTAATTAGCCATGAAGATTTTTACTTTTTGTTCGATTTTACTTGTCAGTGGATTTTCACTATCCGCTCAGGATTTTCTGGGGTCTTCCAGCTATTTTATGAACCCCTTTTCACTGAATACAGCTTACAGTGCACCGGGTGGTGATTTGTTTGCAGCTTTTCAAGCCAATAAATACACCGGCTCACAGTCTGAAAAGGGAGCAGAATACATCAGTTTTGGTACATATTACGGGCTCGGGAGAGGCCTTTCATCGGGCTTGCGAATGAACTCACAAAGCCTGGGGATGATCAATTATCAGGGCTTGGATGTATCACTTGCCTACATGGCTGGAATCACCGAGGATCATTATCTTTCCTTTTCGCTGGCCGCAGGACTTCTTCGCGAAAAGCTTGAATCTTCTGATGTAAAGTATAGCCCTTATGTGGATCAGGATGATCCTCTGTTGAATAGCGATAATGTATATGACCACACACAGCTCACTCTTGGGGGTGGGTTTGTGTACAATGTGTATAAATTTCAGCTGAGCTATTATATGCCTTATCTTGTCAAGGGTAATGAGTCTTTGAAATTCGATTTCAATACCCTTGCAAAGTTTACATACACTCACTACAAGAGCATAGTATCTGTAGAAAACTATGTGATGTACAGATACTTTCACGATGGCTCAGGTTTTTATGACGGAGGGTTACTGGTAGGGTGGTCTAAAACACTTTGGCTCAACCTGGCTTACCGATCCACTAAGAGCGTGAATGCCGGAGTAGCTTTCGAAAACTCAGGGTTTAAAGTGGGATACAGCTACAATCATCCATTTGGTGAGTTTAATGAGCTCATTACCGGGAAACATGAACTCACTGTGACTTACTCGGTTGAAGATCTGGGCAGAAGGAGGCCGTATTTCTTCAGGAAGTCCAGGTAATAAGATATTCTTTAGATTTCATGATTTACCCATTTTTGATAACCTTTGACCTATGAGGTTATTGAAGTTTGGTATGGTTTGCCTGCTGGCCGCAGGTTGTTCACAGGCCGATAAAGATCGTGGTAGCATTGAGGCTCCCGAGGGGATGGTTTATATCCCGGAAGGAAGCTTTCACATGGGTGCAAAATCTACCGAGGCCTACGAAGATGAGTTTCCCAGTCATGAGGTCTCTGTCTCTCCTTTTTTCATGGATGCCACGGAGGTCACCAATGCACAGTTTGCCGAATTTGTGGAGGCCACAGGCTATGTGACCATTGCCGAGCGCGACATTGACTGGGAAGAGATGAAAACTCAGGTGCCCGAGGGTACCCCCAAGCCTCCGGACTCTGTGCTGCAGGCGGGAGCCCTGGTTTTCCGCCCAACGAACAGTGAGGTGAACCTGGCAGACTATACGCAGTGGTGGGTCTGGACCATAGGGGCCAACTGGCGCCATCCGGAAGGGCCTGAGAGCACCATTGCCGACCGTATGAACCATCCCGTGGTGCACGTGGCCTGGGATGATGCTGTAGCTTATGCCCAATGGGCCGGAAAGCGACTGCCCACAGAAGCAGAGTGGGAGTGGGCCTCCATGGGTGGCCTCAAAGACATCAAATATCCATGGGGCAATGAGTCGGCGGAGAATGCTTCAGACAAGGCCAATTTCTGGCAAGGAAAATTCCCATATCAAAATTACGTGCTGGATGGTTTTGAGACTACCGCTCCGGTGAAGTCTTTCCCGGCGAATGGCTTTGGGTTATATGACATGGCGGGCAATGTGTGGGAGTGGTGCCAGGACAAATACGATGCCCGTGCTTATGAGAGCTATCAGCGCAAAGGTGCCGTGGAAGATCCCAAAGGCTCCGCTCAATACTACGATCCCCGAGATCCATATACTCCCAAACACCTGATTCGTGGCGGATCATTCCTCTGCAACGACAGCTACTGTAGTGGCTACCGGGTGTCCAGAAGGATGAGCTCCAGCAAAGACTCAGGTTTCAATCATACTGGCTTTAGATGTGTGCAGGATGTGAAATCGTGATGGGAGTGTCCCTAACGCGAGCTATATCTGCTTGAGCCAGCCTGCGATGCTCAGCCGGTAGCGGTTGAGGGAGGGGTGGACCTCATGCTCTACCTTGTCGCTTTCAAAGAATACCGCCCGGCCACTGACCGGGAGGACGTTTTCCTGAGTGCCATCCGGGTGATAGAGTGACAGCTGACCCCCATCGCTCTCCAGCCAGTCTTCGTTGAGGTACATCACCAGTGAGTATTTCCGGCCTTTGTCACTCTTAAACTGGTCTAAATGCCGCTTGTAGAAGCTGCCCTGCTCATAGTAGGCATAGTGAAATTCAAAATCATTGATGGCCGTATAGCAGGTTCTGTTGAGGTAGGTGATAAAGGCCTGAATCCTGGAGAGCACCAGTAATTCAAATACGTCCGAGGTGTCATTTTCGATCCACCTGATCACATCACCTCGCACTTCGGCGTTTCGCTGATAATCAAACTGCCGGGAGATGCCCGCCGGGCGCATGTCGCCACTTTGTTTGTGGCCGAGGAGATTGCTTCGGAGGCCGTTGGCGGTGAGGGGGTCTATGAAATCAGGGCATGTGCCATGACCTTCAGAGAGTAAACCTTGGATAAGTGCTTCAAATCGGGCTTCCTCTTCGGTAAGCACCAGGTCGTTGGTCATGTGCGATATGTAAACTGCCGCGAAGCTAGATGAAAGGAAGGAGAGTTGAGCAAGTATTTTTCCGGGCAGATGAGGCTTGTGCGGAGATAAAATAAGCCGGGCAGTGGGAGGAGAGAAGGTGCCGTCCTTCCTATAGCCGATAATGGTTTGTTTGGGTGTGAAAGTCTTTACATTTGGTTGAATTTACAAGGGGAGTAACAACCATTGGTGGTTGTTGTGGGTGATGACAAAAGAGACTATACAAACATTAGTTAAAAGAAATATTTGATAAATATATGCTTGCAGAAATTTTAAAAAAGTCGTTTGAAGCATATTTTGATGCCCCTATTGAAGCTTGGAAAGAGTTCTCAAGCCTTTGTGAACCAATCTCGTTCAACAAAGACGAAATCATAAAACCTCAAAATACAACTGAGAAATATTTCTATTTTATAATCAAAGGTAGTGCTGGAATTTTTTTATGGAAGGGAAACAATTTCGTTTGTCTTGATTTTGCTTTTGATAACAACTTTTGTGGAGACTATATGTCTCTCTTAACTCAAAAACCGACAGCATTGGAAGTCGTAGCGCTTGAAAAGTCCGAAATGGTGAGAGTTTCAAGGGATGATTTTTACAAGTTAAGTCAGAAATCGGTTGGGCAGGTCATCATGCAGAAGTCGGCAGAGTCTTCTTTTGTAGAAAAACAGCAACAGCAAATTGAGCTGTTAACCAAAACAGCTGAAGAGCGATATCGTATTTTACAAACCAAATTTCCAAACATTCATCAACGAATTGCACAAAAGCACATTGCATCATATCTTGGAATTACACCACAAAGTTTGAGTAGAATAAGAAACCCAGCAAGTTGATTTCTTACCATATGGTAACGGCTTTCAAACATACAAATTTGACCTTTGCATCTTAATAATTTAAAAAGTAAAAGATGCGTGAAATTTTGATTTTTGCCTTAACAATTATGGTGAATTACACATTTGCACAAACCAATTTAGACAAGAGACCAGTTGAACGAAAAGGCTTTGTAATTGGCATAGGGCTTGGTGCAGGTGCATTATCACTACGTACGAATGACACTACCGAAATAGCGTTTTCTACCACTTTACCAAACATAAAAGTTGGGTATATGCTCAATCATCGACTTGCCTTACTTGCTCTGCTGCCAGGGGCCAACTACAAATACAATGGTAAAGACAGGGGATTTGAAGGGGTCATAATCGCGGGGCAATATTGGCTAAAAGAAAATTGGTGGGTATTAGGTGGCGCTGGTTTGACATTTGATGCGCCTGCATTTTACGCAGTTAAAGATCCTAAAACAGCAGGTTTTTATACTGGATTTCCAGCATTTACTTTTGCAACAGGTTATGAAATTTGGCACAAGGGACGTTTTGCATTGGACTTGCAATACAGAATATTTCTTGGGAAATCTAACCTTCCTAATAATGGACAAAGAGAAGGAGTGTCAAATATGTGCATAGTTGGATTCAATTGGTATTAATATGATTGCTTTTTCTCAATACGGTTTAATAGTCATTCTGTCATTTTTTTTAGTGCTACATATCTGCATTTTAACTAAAATAATTCCGTATAAAAATGTTTGGGGTGGACGACTGAATTCCGATAAAGAAATGTATCAGTTTGAAATTGTATCTATTTTAGTAAATCTATTTTTACTGTTTATTATATTAGTTCAATCCGAATTTTTGTCCATTCACTTTCCAAAAAGTATGATGTCCATCTTGTTATGGACTATGACGGTTCTATTTCTTTTAAATACTTATGGCAATATTATTTCAAAAAGCAAAATAGAGCAAAAAGTGTTTACTCCTATCACCATTATTCTTGCTATATTTTCACTAATTCTAGCATTGACAATTTGATGGAAAATAAAACATACGCCTTAACAAACACGAAAAATGAATATGAGAATTGAGCCAGATGCTATGATAATCCAATTCAGGAAACCCCTGAGCTTCTAGTAGTTGGGACGCATACTTGTTAGCGATAATCACCCTCCTTTAATGATCTTATCGGTTAGCCTATGAACTCTGGTGCCTAGAAAATTTGGCCATCTAGAATTTGGTTTTTCATCCAATTTCTTCGAATTGTTAATAGCCCGTTTCGCATGAGGAATAAATATCATTGGATCATATTTTGATTCGTTGAATCCACCAATTTGATCTCCAACAGCTTTCTTCATGTAGGTTTTAGATCTTGATACTCTACGATTTTGAAACATTCTTTCCTTTTCTTCAATCTCTAATTCTGAGCAATCAACAAAATGTAGCAATAACCATAATTCAAAAGCTGGATTACTCAATGCGAGGAAAAACCCTTTCTTCTGATAACACATTTGAGCTACAGATTTTATTGCTTGTTCCTCCCAAGATTGATAATCTCTGTCTATTACCATCCAGAGTTCGTCATTCTCATCTAATTTATATTCAAGACTAAACTCATTAAGCTGTTCAAAAACACTTTCTGGGCTTGAATTATTATCCAACTTTTCCAAAACCTTAACATGAATATTTTTCGACTCGTAGAACTCTGCTAAAGCTTCAAAATAAATTCTTTCTGTTTTTCTACCTTCGGTAGCTATTATTATAAGCTTAGCTAGCCGTTTATCTTCCGGTCTTTCAAAATCTCTTCTTACTCTACCCATTACCAACTCAAATCTTTAGGGTTTGTAAGAAATGGTATCGCTCCGAACCTACCATTTAAATATCCTCTTTTAATATCTTTATCAGCTCTAGGCTTAAACTCTAGCAAGGAATAGAACTTAGAACTACCAGCCTTATTTTTCTCCACAAACCAAATTTCATCCTTTCTAAATAAATCTAAATCCAACAAATTTGATTCATGTGTGGTAACTATTAGTTGACCACTTGAATGACTCATTTGACTTACAAAATATTCTAATATTCCTCTAGTTAAGATGGGGTGCATACTTCTATCTATTTCATCTATAAGATAAACTGAATCATTCTTCATAATATCAACCAACATTGGTATGAAGTCGATCAACCTTCTCGTTCCATCTGATTCCTCATCAATTTCAAATTCAACATCCTTGCCTTCCGAATTTCTATGTGTGGTGATCAATTTGTAAGCCTTAACATTTCCCTTTTTATCTTTTTCAAATGCATAGCTAACTCGATTATCCTCAGATGCGATTAAAGCTCTTTTCCCCTCTTCTAATTCGTTTAATGTTTCAACAATCATCTCTTGAGGAATATCCTTAATATCCTTTTCAGGGTCAACTTCAGTCTTTAAAAGATTTGAAACTCCGGTATTGAAATACTTCATGAATTTGGCCACTGATTGTGATAAGTCTTTATCTGAATCTAGTTGAAACTCCATCCCTCTGAATCTAGTACGGGGAAAGAAAACGTTAAGCTTATTATCGAACCAATCATATACTTCATTGATTTGATCAATAAATTTAAGATTTCTATCCATTGCCTCTTTCAAGAAGGATTTATTCTCTTTTGTTCCTCTTCCTACAAAATGAGCAAACTGTTCATCTTCTTTATTTTTGAACTTCACATTTTCGAACTCGACGATTGTGGAATCTTTCAGAGACTTTCTTTCGAATATCTTTTTCTCACTTCTTTTATTGATTTGATATAGCCATTCTTCGTGAATTTTCTTTTTATCAAATCGAACACCATAAGCATATGAGTTATTTGCAATTTTAATTTCCAATTCTATCTTAGAATTACCTCCAACTTTACTACCTAATTTGAAAAATTCCATTGGAATTTCTTTGGCCTTGGATGAAAGACTTCTTGTCGCCATTGATTTCACTAGTGAAACCACCTTAATTAGGTTTGATTTTCCAGATGCATTTGCTCCATATAAGATTCCAGTCTTTAAAACGGGAATATCATCCCTATTCTCATTTCGGGCTACATGCTCTGGTTTAGTGCTACCTTTCCCAGGGATTAGACTAAATTCTATTTCAGAATCAAATGACAGAATATTCTCAGCAAAAACACGTATTAGCATATTATTCAAACTTTTATGTCACAAGATTACGATAATACCACATTTACAACAACATTATTAGGGGAAAATTGGTTTTGATAACTAAATAAATATCGCTAACATGATATAGCACATGCCTCTACTGAGAAATTTAATAGTGAAGTGCGATGCGAAATCTTTAACGATATTTGAAAGGCCAGAGGCACGTACTATATCTAGTTAACAGCCATTGGTGGCTGATGGGCTGATGTTAAGCACAATGAGTGCAACTCGAAATGGGAGTCTACAGAATCAACGGAAACAAGATTAACAACTGGAAAACATTTCACTCTGAATTTAGAACGAGATGAATTTTCCGGACTATTACGGAGAAAACATGGATGCATGGATTGACTGTGTTGATGAGCTAAGTGACAAACCAACACTAATTGAAAATAACGAAAGGGCATCTATAAAAGGAAAAAGCACCCGAACTATTGGCAGCAATTCTTGAATGCTCGACCTTTGTGAACTTCCGAAAAGTCGAACAAGGAGACCAACCAACTCTAATGATCTCAACTCATTCATAATGATGAAAATTCCTAAAATCAAGTTAACTCCTCAACCCGAAACAGAAGAAGCAAAGAAAGCAGTCGGATATGAATGGAACGACGTTGCTGGAACCCGACATTTCTTAGGTGGTCAACCGGATGAACTTTCAGAGAACGACTACCCAACTTGTGAAGAATGCTTGAACAAAATGACATTTTACGCACAAATTGATTCAATTGGAGACAACTATGATCTGGCGGACTGCATGGTAATTCACAATTACGTTTGTTTTGACTGCTTCACTGTAACGGCTCAACTAACGCAAACCAAAGCTTAAAAAGCGCATAACGGTCACTGTCGGTTATGTGCCAAACTGCCTCTTTGAAAGCTTTACGCGAACATCACCATGAATCAGCCGCTGGGTTCTTTGTCCACATGTCCTATCTTTAAAAAGCATCCATGAGTTTCCTTGGAATGGTTATATGAAGGGAGCTAAAGGTGAGCCGGTTACATAGCCGTACTTTTTACCATATGTTAAATCATCAAAATTGAAGTTTGATCAACTTGCCATTATGGAAGAACTGATGGAATATATCTTGCAAATTGGTAACCTGAATCAACAACAATTAAGCCTTGTAACACGAGATGCAATTGAAATTGATCTTCAAAAAGACAAGTATTTCTCAGAGGCAGGAAAAATCCCAAGGCAAGTTGGCTTTGTAGTAGAGGGTGTAATAAGAGGTTGTTATTACAACAAAGATGGAGAGGAAATCACGCGATGTTTTATGAGCGAGAATAGCCTGGTGGTAGATTATGTCAATTTTGAAGCAAACACTGTCTCTTCTGAATATTTGCAAGCATGTACCGACTGTAAGCTCATTGTTTTTTCTAAGCAACACTGGGATGAACTGTCACAGATTATTGTGGGGTGGGATAACATTAAAAACAAAATGGTACAATTATGTATGTACCAAAAATCCAGAAAAGGCCCGGTGGTGTCACAAGATGCGACTACTCGCTATTTAGCATTTATGGAAAACTATCCTGCACTCATCAATCGCATTCCACTGACTTACGTCGCTTCTTACTTGGGCGTCACACAGCAGTCCTTAAGCAGGATAAGAAAAAACATCCGCTGATTGCTTTTTACCATATGGTAAAGCAGTTCATTTCTCATCCAGCGAATTTTGTTTCAGTAATTTAAAATCGAAACAAAATGAAAAAAGTACTCATTACAGGAGCGAACAAAGGAATAGGTTTTGGAACAGCAAGACTTTTATTGCAAAACGAGTTTTACGTCTACATTGGGAGCCGAAATGTACAAAATGGAGTCAATGCTGTTGAAAAATTAAAAGCTGAAGGATTGAACAATGTCGAAGTGATACAGATGGATGTAACGGATGAATCTTCAGTGCAAAAAGGCCGTGAACATATCGGGAAAAGGACGGATGTTTTGGATGTGTTAATAAACAATGCTGGCATCAACGGAGGAAACAGTTCCTATACGGCTCTTGAAGCTAAATCTGATGAGTTTCAAGCAGCATTTGATACCAATGTGATCGGCACAGCAAGAGTGACAAATGCACTTATTGATTTGCTAAGAAAATCGGACGAACCAAGGATTGTGAACCTGAGTACGAGTGTAGGCTCTCTTACCTTGCAAAGTGATCCCAACTGGCAAGCCTATGATTATGCCAAATATGCGGTCTATGCGGCCTCAAAAGCAGCACTGAATATGTATACCATTCATTTAGCGTATGAACTTCGTGATACCAAGTTCAAAGTCAATGCTGTTTGCCCAGGATTAACTGCCACTGATTTTACTTTTGGCCATGGTGGTGATGTGGAAACTGCTGCCAAAAGAGTCGTTAAGTATGCAACCATAGGCGAAGACGGTCCAACTGGTAAATTCTTTAGTGAAGAAACCAACCCTGAAACAGGGATAGTTTCCTGGTAAAAGAAATTACAAACCGCGAACAAGCACTATCATCCGTAAGCCTGGCCGGCCGCATTAACTGAGCTATTTGCAAAGGCCTGTGCTATGAGGTACTTTTATAGTCCCGATAGCTCTCGGGTGAACAGTCCAGCTTACGGATGATAGTTGGGTTAAAATCCGTTACATTTGGTTGGTTTACTAGGCCGGTAACAGCCATTGGTGGTTGTTAGCCTGTTGTGTGTAAATTAACAAATCGAAAATGAAGTCATCGAAGATTAAAATTGCTCTCCTACTATTGTTGGTCATAACATTACAATCCTGTTACGTAACAAAATATACATATACAGGAAATGTTCTTGACGATATTATAGGAATGGAAAAGAATCAGGTACTGAGAGTGATTGGAGTTCCAGATCGCACTATGGATGACGGTAAAGGAGGAGAAATTTTGATCTATGAACAATTTAGTCAAACGACAATTTCTCAAGCTTCAGGGTATGGGCAAAGTAATTCCACTAAAGATAGTAATTTAACGTTTGGGTATAATTCGATTTATGGAAATTCGAACACTAGAACCTCCGCTAATATTAACGCATACGGGTACAGTAAAACTTATACTACTAAGACCTATCGTAATATATACATGAACAATGGCGGAATTGTCTATGATTTTCAAACGAATTTCGGAGGTAAGTATAATGAGGATAAGTGTTTAGATAAGGGGTTAACATGGCTAACGGGTATTTGTTTCGTCCCATTGTCCATTCCCGTGGTAGTAATCGCTATTCGAAAAGCCAAGCAAAAGGGGCAAGTGTGCAACTGAAATCTACACACAACAGACGCTATCGGTTATGTGCAAAAATGCCTCTTAGCAAGCTTTGTGCGAACTTCATCATGAATCAGCCGCTGAGAAAATGTGGTACTTTCTACCTGACGCATCTCACAGGATTTTTCTCTTTCTGAACGCAGTGGTTACTTGGTACTTTGGAAGCATCGGCAGATTCATTAGTTTTATCGGAACTTGCTAAGCTCGGGGCGCTCTCCTGCTAGCTTAGGTTAGATGTCAGTAGGGATGCGCAAACAAACCTTAGAATGATGGTTCCCCAAAAAACGGGACAGTGAGTTTAGTTCTAATTTGACAACTAAATTTACTGATATGACACGAAAGAAGTACACTTCAAAATTCAAGACCAAAGTGGTATTGGAAGCTATCAAAGAAC